>WSSedL1CaDRAFT_10000137_pt1 | contig 48072 bp, 45 predicted proteins | sample WetSurSL1Cattail_FD_9464 | JGI IMG/M metagenome (IMG submission 9464)
GATCGAGTATTATCTCAAAAGGAATGCGATAGCATACTACTCACATCGGAAAAAGAGAAACATGAATTTTGCACTTGTTGAGACGGGTTAGCTTTCGCTGTAGTACTAGTTAGATAACATGTGTTATGTGCTGAGTTTCCCGTTTTAAATACATCGTCAGCCAAAGCAGTTATAGTCCACTTTCTTTAAAAAACTCATAACATAATAATACGATTTCCTCTATGATAAGTATTGAAATAATACTTTATATTTAGGAGGTTTTTTTATGTTAGAGGAAAGAAAAAAATGTGCTGAGCTAATAGATAAGGTGCTTTCTGTAATGCTTATCGACAACTATTCCCACAAAAGTGTAGATCATAACATCCGTTATGTATACTGTGCTTTGGTGAAATTTTGTGATGATCATTTTGAAGGGAAATATTTTGTTGAAGCCGGAGAGACATTTATGAAGATGATTTATGAAAGGAAAATGTCAAAGGAACACACATCTTTTTATAAAAATTCTGTTGAACGACTAAACCATGCCTTTGCCGGAGATTTTCATTGGAGACCGGCGAATCATAAGAAGAAACCTTATGCGTCTTCTTGTTTTGATGAAATCATAGTTGGATACGAAAATTATACTGTTCAAACAGGCAAAACAGAAACCAATGTCAGGCATCATATCCATCTGGTTGCAAGATTTTTAGAGTATATTGAATCAAATGGAATTACGAACATCGCCTCAATAACTGCTGATGTGGTTTATAACTATTTTATTGCTACGGGAGACAAGGATGGATTCCGAAAGATTATAAAAGCTTTTTTTCGATATGTCTATAAATATGATTTTATCAGTCATGATATAAGCTGTTGGGTTCCTACCGTTTCAAGGCATAAACCGGTTCCTACCGTATATACTGTTGATGAAATAAACAAAATCCTGAATACAATAGACAGAAATACAGATATAGGTAAAAGGAATTACTGTATTATCTTAATGTCTGCAAGACTGGGAATGAGAGCCTGTGATATAGTGGGATTATCTCTTGATAACATCAATCATACAGGGGGTGTTATCCAACTATTGCAGAAAAAGACTGGTGTGCCGATTGAATTTCCACTGCTTCAAGAGATATCTGTAGCCTTGGATGATTATATAGATAATGCGAGACCAGACTCAAATCTTCGAAATGTATTCCTGACAGTTCCACGTCCGGATACATCTGATCTAAGTACCCAGGGAGTTTACGCAATTGTATCTGGTGCCATCGTAAAGTCTGGTGTTAACACTCACTCCAGGAGGCTCGGTTCCCATGCATTAAGATCCAGTCTGGCATCGCAGCTTCTTGACGAGGGCAGAACTTATCCGGAGATTCAGCAGGTTTTGGGGCATAGCTCCCCGGAAGTTGCAAAACATTATATCCGTGTGAAAGTGGATCATCTGAGAGAGTGTGCTCTTGAAGTGCCAGCATTTCCACATGAAATGGCTGCCACCTTTTTGGAAAGGCAGGTGCTTTGTCCATGAAAGCAGTCGTAATTTTTGAGAGCTGTCTGAAAAAACAAATGGATAACTATCTGAAACTAAGGGAAAGTCAGGGGCATCATGCTGAAAAAGAAAGACATATATTTGTGTCGTTAGACACTTATTTATATAATACTAAATACAAATCACATGAACTCACTTCAGATGTTATTGACGGATGGCTTTCATCCCTACCAAAAAAATTGAATTCCAACACGAAGAACATTTATATTGTCCATTATATGCAGTTTGCAAAATACCTCCTGTCATTGGGATATATGGCATTTATCCCTGAAAAATTGATTACGGACAAGACGTATGCCCCGTATATTTTCCATAATAATGAGCTTATTGCTCTTGTAAAGGCAGCGGACGATATGTTTACTTTGGCTCCAGAAAAATACCATTACAATACTGCTTGTTTTGCAATCATACTCAGGATGCTGATTGGGTGTGGATTCCGTATAAATGAAATCTTGTTACTTAAAACCGAAGATGTGGATCTGGAGTGTGGAATCGTGCATGTTAGAAATGCAAAAGGGAACAGAGATAGACTTGTTCCAATGCATGAATCTTTGACGGGAGTTCTAAGGCTCTATGCTGGGAGCTGTATCCCAAAGGCAGAACGCTGGTTTTTCTCTCCTGGAAATAGTAAACCGTTTTCCTATTCCTGGGCGAGAGAAAACTTTAATAAATGTCTTGGATATATCGGGATAGAAAAGCCTAATCTGCCTGCTCATTCCAGAAATATTTGCATACACTGTTGCCGGCACAGTTACGCAGTAGAGGCTCTTCGCAAGATGGATATTAAAGGAAGTGACTTATATTGCGAAATACCAATCCTTTCAACATATATGGGTCATGAAAACATCTATGGTACGGAACACTATCTTCATATGACAACAGAAAACAGCTCTGATATATTATCCAAAATGGAGGAATTCAATAGAGGTCTGTTCCCAGAGGTGTCAGAATGAAACAGACATTATTCATAAAACAGCTTTCTGAATATTTCGTCGTGTATCTACCATTAAATAAAAAATGTTCAAAAAACACAATTGCTTCATATGCGGATGGCTTCGTGGCTTTCTTCCAGTTTTATAAAGAAGAAAAAAATACTGAACACTACCGGATTGAATACACAGACATAACACTACAGTCTGTCGATGAGTTTGTACTTTGGATGCAGAATAAAAAAAAGTATAGTGCCGCGTCCCAGAAGCAGCGGATATCAGCCTTATCCTCATTCTTAAAATATGCCTCTAGACGCGAAATGAGAGCTCTCAGAGCATTTAATGCAGTATCACAAACTCAGACACCCAAGATTCCCAGGACATATTTTTCACATTTCTCGTTAGAAGAGATTAAAATCATGCTCAATTCACCAAAATGCACAGGTAAATCAGGTTATAGGGATGTGACTCTCCTTTCCTTACTGTATGACTCCGGTGCCAGAGCACAGGAATTATGCGATATCCTGATTGGGGATATAAACCTTGCAAAAACCTCTTGCGTCCGGCTTCATGGAAAAGGAAACAAAGCACGCAAAATCCCCATTTCATCAGATGTGGCTAAACTTATAAAGAAATACCTAGATGAGAGAGAAAAAAGTTTTACATTAAATCGTAATGAACCTTTATTCTCAAGCCAGCGTTCAGACAAGATAACTACAGCCTGTATTCGAAATCTTGTCAGCAATTATGTTGCCGACTCAAAGGAAAAAAGGCCTGATCTATTTAATGAAAAAGGATATTCTCCTCACAGTTTCCGTCATAGCAAATCACTACATATGCTTGAAGCCGGGGTGCCACTCATTTATATCAGGAACTTTCTGGGACATGAATCCGTTCAAACAACTGAAATTTATCTACGGATCAGCCAGAATTCTGTTGCAAAGATTTTGGGAGAAAGAAAAATAGAAAACCCGATTCCGAAGGTTGAGGCGCATCCTGTTTCGGAAAAGGGAAACCTTCCGGATTTTCTTAAGAATGCCCGATAGAAAAAAATTATGTTATGAGTTTCAATGTGAAAGGCTTGAACATACCAGCTTTTTAGTGGTTTGAGCCTTTCATTAAAACTCAGCACATAACACATGAAACTTTTAGATCCGGCCTTGCGGCCATCCATGATTACCTCAAGTGTCGTCTCATCGACCTGGTTGTACCTGCAGAGCCGCAGAAGGAATGCCAGCCTGTCATAGACTGGACCGAACAAATCCAGGGCGAACCGGGTGATCCAGTTCACCATGTCCTGCCGTGTCAGAATGACCTCGTTCCGCAACATATCCTGCTCCTGCCTGTAAAGAGGCAGCCCCAGTACGAACTTGTTATACATGATCTTGGCAAGGATTGAAGCAGACACCAGGGAGCCTGGCAGGAGCTTTCCTTTATAGGGAGAACGAACGAGACAGTGTTCCAGTCCAATGGACAGAACTGGTGCATAGGTCACTTTCAGATAGATGGTGCATGGAACGCTTATGTACTCCTCGTATCTGGTCCAACTGAATATGCGCCAGTTTCCAGAGCCGTAGATTCGATCCAGTTCATCGATATCGAGCAGGAACTCTGTCTTTTTTGGGACATTTGACAGATCCCTCTTCCGTTTGCCCTTCTGTTTCCCGCCATTTAGGTGTTTATTACCGCTCTCAACCAGACCGGTGCCGCAACAAGAGGCATCCGCAGACATTTCACAGGGGACAAGATCTTCAGAAAGAGGATCCTCATAGACTTCATCAGTAAGAGCAGTCCCCAATATTCCGGAGGTTTTTTCAGAAGCGCGTCCGAACAACTCCTTCTTGCGGAGGTTCAACTGCTCGGTTAGCCGGAGGTTTTCTTTTTTGAGGAGTCCATTTTCCTTTTCCGCACCGGAAAGACGCACCTTCATCTCACTGAACTGGATTGCCATCTCAGTGGATATGCGTTCCTTTTCACCGGACAGGTCAAGCAGGTCTGAGTACTCCATCAGCACTGCCCTTAAGGCAGAACGAAGTTCCTCCGGCGATATGGCATCCAAGCTGTCATAAAGCCGCTGCAGATCTTTTCTCATAATCCAGTGTTTACCTCCGTCCGGCTGCATCAGTCAAACAGAGTTCCCTGCACTGGTCGATATGTTTGCTGATAAGGTTTATGGTCTCCTGCAATCTCTGGTTTTTCTGCTCCAGACGGATGATTTCGGCACCTTTCTGTGCTAAGGCAATGGTAAGCTCGCGGATGCGCTCATCCTTTTCGAGGGCTTCAGCGTCAGTGCGGTTGCCTGACACGGCAGGAGTTTCTTTGCGTTTCCTGCCGCGGCTGCCCGTGGGAATGACTTCACCTGTCTCCGGGTCGAGTTTGCCCATTAGCTTCCTTTTGGACCGGGACTGCTGTTTGTCTGCATCCCAGTAGCTGGCAGACTCATAAACGTAAGTAGTATCCGTATCCTTGTGATATTGTTTGATGATAGCCATGAACTTTCACCTCGTTACAATTATTTCTTTTATTATATCACTTAATGTAACGAGTGTCAATATAAAAGTGACAAATATTTTAAAAATATGTCACTTTTTAAGATGGATCCATTGGCATTTGGGCGGTCAGGTTAGCGAAGCCCGCACCGCTGATCTTCGGAAACACTTCCCGGATAGAGCTTTCCAATGTAAAGCCGCCTATCAACCGACTGTACTGCTCTGGAGAAATCTCCCTGGCTTCATCAGGTGTCCTCGGCCACTGGAACCGGTTGCCAGGGGCAAGACGTTTGTAGATCAGGCACGTGCCATCACCTTCAAACACAAGTCCCTTGATCCGGTCGGTACGTGTGCCGCAAAAGAGAAAGAGTGTTCCTTTTTCAAATGGTTCCAGTCCGTAATTCAGCTTTACATATGCTGCCAATCCATCGATACCCCTTCGCAGATCGACTCGTCCATGTTATCCTTATATGTAGATAATGCGGATTATACACATAATATTTTTATCCACATCATTTCTGCGAAAGGCTTATATTCAAGTAATTTCTAAAAAAGATAAGGATAAAATTTCTAATGCATGTGAAAATGAAACCATCAAATTTAGGAGGTGGTTTCATGAACCAGTATCAGGTATTAGTCCAGCAGATCATGAAGTATCTTGCTGACAGAAAAATGTGCTCTTCAAGCAGGAAGTCACACAGTAAATGTTATGATGAATTGGGTGTCTTTCTATCGGAAAACAGTCTTGTGCTTTCTAAAGAATCAACAGGCCAATGGTTACAGACTATTAAGGAGACTCATAACCGGCAGGAATGTTTATTTTGGAGACAGTATGTTGACCAGTTGCAAGTTTTTGGTGAACAGGGTTTTATCCCTGACGACATATTTTACCAGATAAAATCTTCTTATGACAAAGTTCCTTCAGAATTAAAAGACCAGTTGGATTTGTATCTTTCCCATTGTAAACCCTGGTATACAGATCGTTCGTTTGAATTAACNCGGATTTATTGTTCACGAATAATGCTTTTCTTCAGCAGTCAGGGGATTAGCAGGATTGATACTCTGACAATGGAGGTAATTGACTCGCTTTACCACGCAGATTTTTATTGTTCAAAGGATACATGGTATGTATATTTTAGCCATGCAAGACAGATGCTTGCTTACTTTGCCGAGTTAGACAGGTGTCCCATCATATACAGTATGATACTTAAAAGTATTTACCCGCATGTTGGAAAAATTGACACCTTCACTGATGACCATAAAGAGCAGATCCGTATTTTGCAGCTTAAGCATAAATCTGTGCCAACAAGTGCTTTCAATAATTACGCAGATGCTTTTCTGGAATCCATGAAAATGCAGGGATATCAGCATACCCCATTGAAAATCTCTGCACATGTACTGAAAGCATTCTATCTTTTTCTTGTTCGTTATGAACTGGACTACACTCCAGAACTTTCATGGATCTGGTTTTCGGAAATACAGCCACTGCTTGGATCTTCGTGGAAAAGCTGGCGCCGTGTTCTGAAGTCATTCGAAGAATATATGAAATCCGGTATGCTTAATTCGGAAGGAAGCCGGTATACCTATAAGCCCGATAGTATTGAAATGTTCCCGGACTGGTGTAAAGTTCCTGTACAGGGATTTATGGATCAATTGATACGTTCTTTTCGATGTGAACGTACTGCTCGTAATTATAAGTTTAGCTGTCTGCGTTTCTGTCGTTTCCTTCTAAATGCAGGACTTACTAGATTTCAGGACATTACCCTTGACCACATCCGTACATTCAGCATNACAGANAAACATGAAACTGCTTATGGTAGGGCTACTTCATTTGCGGTGGTCCGGCAGTTCCTGTTTTATCTAGGGGAACAGGGGCTTGTATTTCCAAGAATNTATCAGGGACTGTTCCNCGGAAGTGCAAAAANCACTGNGGTTACGGATATCCTTACAGATGAACAGGTAAAGAAAATATACAGTTATCGTTCTCTTGCGAATACACCCAAAGAGCTCCGNAATGTTGCTATTGTGTTAACCGGGCTTGAGCTTGGGCTCCGCGCTTCTGACGTAGTCAATCTGAAACTCTCCGATATTGACTGGAAGAACAGGAAAGTTGCCATCACCCAGGAAAAAACAAAGGTTCACCTGGAGCTACCTCTTTCTAATACAGTTGGGAATTCACTTTACCGATATCTTCGCAATGGCAGGCCTGATACAGACAGTCCATTCCTGTTTGTCCATCAAAAGGCTCCTCACAGCAGACTGAGTACAAAAATCTGTATCAATTCGCTGTATTCCATTCTTCCGGAAAGAAAAGATGTTCGTCATAAGGGATTTCATGTAACAAGACGAACCTTTGCAACCAGAGTTCTCAGAAACGGTGCAGGCATCAATGCCGTTATGGACTCTCTGGGGCATACTGATAATACAACTGTCATGAAATACCTTTCATTTGATGAAGAACGCATGCGCATGTGTCCGTTACCCTTGGACTCTTGTCAGATTTCTTTGAAGGGAGGTCTGGTATAATGCAGGATACATTCGTTTTTAGCAGCTGTTTTAAACCATATATCGAGTCTCTGCTAAAAGAGAAACGGCAGGCCGGTTACCAGTACGATACTGCAGAATACATGCTTCACCGGTTTGACTGTTTCTGCGTGGAACATGGCATCACGGAAGCCGTTGTAATAAAGAAACTGTCCGATCAATGGGGCGAGCTTCGTGATACTGAAGGTAAAATCACCCAGACTGGAAGGATATCTGTCCTCCGTCAGCTGTGTCTGTATATGCAGGCGTCGGGGATTCAATGCTATATACCCCGTAGCTTCAACCATAAAAGCGGATCTATCGCTTATGTACTGACCAAAGAAGAGATAACTTCGTTCTTTGAACAGGTTGATGCATACAGGCCTGCCCTTGGCTCCGCTGTTTTTCTCCGGCTGTCCCTGGAATATAAGGTGTTGTTCCGGTTGATACTCTGTTGCGGGCTCAGAGTTTCTGAAGCCAGAAAACTCTGCCTGGATACGGTTGACATGAAGAATGGCATACTCAAAATCTGCCATTCAAAAGGAAGCAATGACCGTCTGGTATATATGTCGGATGATCTCCGAAAACTGTGCATAGAGTACAGGAACCTGATTGAAACAAGGTTTCATATAACATCAAAATGGTTTTTCCCAGCAAGAGATCCGCAAAAAGTATTTGAAGTAGCTTCTATTGGAAGGCAGTTTCAAAGATCTTGGGGGAAAGTTCCTTATGCAGGGAATCAACTATCCCATCCTACGGTGCATTCGTTGAGGCATACTTTTGTTGTAAGAAGAATGAATCAGTGGATGCAGGAAGGAATCCGTCTGGAAGAGATGATGCCATACCTAAGTAAATATCTGGGACATTCCAGTGTTGATGATACTTTTTATTACTACCATCTGGTCGAATCTTCGTTCAAGATCATTCGTGAGAAGGATGTTTCCTCCGATATGATTATTCCAGAAGCGGAGGACAGTGAACATGAAGAATAAAGCCTTGAATGGTGATCTTTTATTTTCAAAAACGAATGACTTTTTAAATCGTTACCTTCCCTTACAGGCTAGTAGGAGTACCAATACAATTGAGACATACCGGGATGGACTGACTGTTTTCAGGAGATATATCACAGATATAAAAAAGATTTCCATCCGAAAGTTTACATTTACTGAATGTACACATGACCTGATGCTGGATTTTCTGGCATATCTAAAGGAATCAGGCTGCGAAGCATCTACTTGTAATAACAGACTGGCCGCCCTTCGGGCATACCTCTGGTATGCATCCGATATGGATATCTCACTACAGTCAATAGCCCTGAGTGCATCCCATGTACCTTTTATCAAAGAACCTAAAAAGAAGAAAGACATCATCTCAGATGATGACCTGGCCGCATTGTTTGCCGCACCGCCGGATACCAAAACAGGTTTCCGTGACAGGACAATGCTGATCCTTCTGTATGACTCTGCAATGCGCATCTCGGAACTCCTTGGTCTGAAGGTGTCTTCCATAAAGTTTTCTTCCCCATCCAGTATCCACATCCATGGAAAGGGGGAAAAAGAACGGGTTGTATCCATAACTGATAAAACAGCGGCACATTTGCAGAGGTACCTGAAATTGTATCATCCAAAGAATGTCCCGGATATGCCCCTGTTTTATACAACCATAAAGGGGAATACCTCCGCAATGTCACAAGGAAACGCCGCAAGGATTATCAAAAAATACGTCAAACAGATACGGCTGGATCACCCGAATCTGCCAGCTCGAATCTACGCACATATTTTCCGCCGCACGCGTGCAACTGGACTCTATAGAGATGGCGTTGAATTGGAAATGGTTTCTGTAATACTTGGGCACTCATCGACCCAGACTACCCGCATTTATGCTACCCCGTCCATTGAAATGATGAGAGATGCAATGGAGGGATCAACAGCAGATATACCGGACGAGGAAGCAGAATGGCTTACCGATGATGACGAACTTGCCAGGCTCTGTGGGCTGAGGTGATTATTTTTATCCTCATCTTTTTTCAACAATCGCATCTTTTCAAATAAATTTTAAAAAGATGCGGATAAAAATAACATGTGTATAATCCATGTTATCCTTATATGTAGATAATGCGGCTACACCGATCTCAGATATGGTATCGATGGCCTCGCCGGTCTTGTTCAGCAGAAGTTTCAGCTGGATCCATTCACAAACACGCTGTTCCTGTTCTGTGGGCGCCGTTGCGACCGGATAAAGGCGTTGTACTGGGAGGGCAACGGGTTTGTGCTTCTATACAAGAGGCTTGAAAGCGGCAGTTTTCAATGGCCGCGAAGTGACGCGGAAGCGAGGGCCCTGACCCTTCAACAATACCGATGGCTTATGGAAGGCTTGAGGGTAGAACAACCCAAAGCGCACCGTCCAGCGGTAGGACTGAGCATCGTATAAATGGCATAAAACCACTGGAAACACTAGCGTTTCAGTCTCTTTTGTGGTATAATTCAGCCATGGAATTGTTACAAAACATTGAGACAAGTACCGCTGAAATGGTTACCATTTCACGCGCGGAATATGAAGCCCTGAAGGCGCAGAACACGAACCTGAGCAAACAAATCGAGTGGCTCACGGAACAGATACGCTTGACGCGGAAGAAGCTCTTTGGTTCATCCTCTGAAAAGACACAGGAGGAAGTCGTGGATCAGCTGAGTTTTCTGTTCAATGAGGCGGAAGCGTATATCAAACCCGAAAAGCCCGAGCCGGAAAAGACGGGAGTTGCCGCGCATACCCGCCAGAAGAGAAGCGGAAACATCGAGGAAATCCTGCCGGACGATGTCCCTGTGGAAGTCGTCGAACATCGTCTTCCGGAGAAAGACCGGCACTGCCCTGTATGTGATACGACCATGCAGGAAATCGGCAAGGAAGTCCGACGCTCCATTATTATTGAGCCTGCAAAATTCAAAATCCGCGAGGATTGGTATTTTAGCTATGCCTGCGGAAGCTGCAAAGCGGAAGCCGATGAAACCCCTGTAGTCAAAACGCCAAAAGATAAGCCTGTGATCTCTGGGAGCTTTGCGTCCCCGGAAGCGATAGCGCATATTATGACCCAGAAATTTGTGATGTACGCGCCGCTTTATCGGCAGGAACAGGAATACAATCGGAGCGGCGTCATGCTCTCCCGACAGACGATGTCCAGTTGGATTCTGAAGGCGTCCGAAGATTGGCTGAAGCCTGTTTACGATGAGCTTCACCGGCAGCTCGTGCAGCGCAGCGTTCTGCACGCTGATGAGAGTACCTTGCAGGTGCTGCGGGAACCAGGCAAGTCGGCACAATCGAAGAGCTATATGTGGCTGTACAGGACAAGCGGGGATACGGAATACCCAATTGTGCTGTATGAGTACAGGCCGGATCGGAAGGCCGAAAATCCAAAGCGTTTTCTGGAAGGCTTCTCCGGATATTTGCACGCGGACGGCTACCAGGGCTACTACACACTGTCTGACAAAATCACAGTGGTCGGCTGCCTTGCTCATGCTCGGCGTAAGTTTGACGAGGCAATCAATTCCCTGATGAAATCCGATCAAAAAGATTCTTCCGCTATGATCGGGCAGCAATACTGCGACAAATTATTCTCCATTGAGGATGAGCTCGTTGATTTATCCCCGGAAGAACGCTATATTAAGCGACTGGAACTGGAAAAACCGGTTCTGGACGCTCTATTGGCGTGGGCGCAGACGATAAACGCGGCCCCGAAATCAGCTCTTGGCAAAGCGCTATATTATTTGCGGGAACAGTGGCCCCATCTGATTCGCTATCTTGAGGATGGACGGCTGGAGATATCCAACAATCGGGCAGAACGGAGCATAAAACCTTTTGTTATGAGCCGTAAAAATTTCCTGTTCGCGAACACTCCAAACGGAGCTCAGGGCAGCGCAGTTATTTTCAGCTTGATTGAAACCGCCAAGGAGCATCATCTGGATCCGTATCGCTATCTGGTCTATGTCATGTCTACCGCGCTCAACCTGGACCGGACAGCCCCGGCCTGGGTGACCCCATTGCTACCGGTCAATGCACCAGAGCAATGCCGTGTTCCACAGAAGAAATGTTAATATGATACAATCATCGGCCCGCTTGTTAAAAGCGGGTCCTTTTTACGCCCGCAGAGTTTACGCTTACGTTCCAACGAGTGCGCCGTTCTGTGGTTTGCGATTGTTCAAGTATTGCTCGGCGTATTGACGAGCATGACACTGATTGCGATAATGGCGAAGCTGAGCATCATAAACATCTGCTACGATTGGAAATTAAGTATAGCCATCTCGAGTGGCTCCAATAACAACAGTACGCCTTCATTCACGGACTGCGAAATTCCGAATGTCATCTATAAAATGCTCCAAAAAATCGAGCTGAAAAACGCACTTTTTCGGCCCGATTTTCGCTCATTTTTTGGTTTAAAACCACAACATATTGTGGTAGAAAGCTACTTTTTGCCCTCGGAAACACATTCCGTCATCAGAACCACCGCCTCTACATGCCATGTACACGGAAACATATCCACAATTATTTCTTCTAAAAAAGTGAACATCAAGGGAAATACACCTCTTAGCATACCCTGGAAATACAAAAAACCAACTTGCATTTTACTCCTGGAAACAGCGAAAGTCACTGAAATCAGTGACTTGGCATTGTATTAAAATCATAGTTATCATCTGCTGGCACCACCCAGATTCATACGAGAGATATGGGTATATATCCGTTAATCCAAAAGCAGCAACCCGGGATGGTTGCCGGTGATGCATCTGCCGCCTTCCCATTTTTTATATTTCTATTAATAATTTTCTTTCCTTACTTCAAAGTAGCTTTTAGGATGTGCGCAGACAGGACAAACCTCGGGTGCCTTCCTGCCCATTACAAGATGTCCGCAGTTGCGGCATTCCCACATGGTTTCATCTGCTTTTTCAAACACCTTTTGCATCTCTACATTGCTAAGAAGTGCACGGTATCTTTCCTCGTGAGTCTTCTCAATCTTTGCAACCATTCTGAACTGCGCTGCAAGAGCTGTAAAGCCTTCTGCCTCTGCATCCCTGGCAAAGCCCTCGTACATATCGGTCCATTCATAGTTTTCTCCTTCGGCGGCATGAAGCAAATTAGCCGCTGTGTCACCCAGTTCACCAAGAGCTTTAAACCATAATTTCGCATGTTCCTTTTCATTGTTGGCCGTTGCTTCGAAGATTGAAGCAATTTGCTCATAACCTTCCTTTTTTGCAACCGATGCAAAGTACGTATACTTGTTTCTAGCCTGTGATTCACCTGCAAACGCTGCTGCCAGGTTTTGCTCTGTTTTTGATCCTTTAATGTTCATAATATCTTCTCCTCTATTTATATTATTTGATTTCGCTCTTTTGAGCTGCTTCAACAGCTTTTCTACGGTTTCCAACGGGAAATCCTTTTGCGGATTTTGTGTCATGGATTCAAGCAAGTTTCTCACTTCATCACTCTGCGGGAGCATATAGCCGGATTCTCTGATGAGATCTTCAGCCATCAGTCTATTGGATTTTGACAATGCCTCGGCAAATTGGCGTGTGACTGCATTGTCGCTTGATTTGGCGATATTGGCAGCAATTCTCTCCTGCTCGGCCTTGCTTTGTGCCAATGTGCGTAAAGCATGGATTACCTTGTCTGCCTTTGGCTGCTGCGGAGGATATTCGTCAGGAAGAAGTGAAATCGCTCCGGACGGACAAGCATCTACGCACTTTCTGCAGCCTGCTATACATTTTGTGACATCAATAATGCTGTTTTCGGTATCCGTTGCTCCAGTTGGGCATACATACAGGCACACGCAGTCTTTTGTACATAATCTGATGTTTCTTACTGCCGGCATAGTCTTATCTCCTTCCTACTTGCGAAATCTTGTAATTGGGCACTTTGCATACAGGGCAAATCTCTGGCAGATTATTACCTGCATATATAAAACCGCATATGTCACAAACATAGATCTTTGTGTTTTCAAGCATTGCATCCCCTTCTTTTGCATATCTGCCCATGAGGGAGCCTGCCATTTTGCTTACTTTTTCACTCCATACAAGTGCCCGCAGCGCGCCCCTGTCTGCTATTTCCGCCGAAACTGCATTTGCTTTGGAATAGCTTTCGGATAAATCTGTCTTTAAGAGCCTTGCAACATCATCAAAGGTTTCGCCACTTTGTGATGCCGTTATGCTTTTGTAATAATCGGCAAGTTGAAAAAACATATCCGTTTCTTCCATCAGACGCTGCTTTTCACACCCTTTTGCGAGGTTGGAGCATAATGCACTGAGTTCACCTGCGGAAAGCTCTCTTAAGCTTTCAAAGTGCTCCTCCTCATGAACTGCAGGAGTTACAGAACCAGTAGAAACTTCGGTTGCAGCATCAGTAATATCAGTAATAGTTGTTGTTGCAGCCGTAATACCGCTTTCTTTCGTTTCCTCAAATGCTGATTTTGGTGCGCCGCACCAGGGACAGACAAAATCCTGGGGAATATCCTCCCACTTTGTACCCGGAGCAATACCTTTTTCCGGTATTCCTGCGGCTTCATCATATGTATAGCCGCAGATGGAGCATTTGAATTTTTTCAATTTTCATCCTCCTTTTTACATTCATTGCACAGATATCTCACATTCAAGTCATACCCAAAAATTTTGATACCCGTTTGCCTTTCCAAATACCCTTTCAGGTCAGAAACGGATATGTCCGATATTTTCCCACAGTTCTGACAAACAACATGTTCATGTGGAAATATTGCCTTATCATATCGATCAGGCGCATTTGGTATGCTGATTCGTCTTATTTCATTGGCTGCCGTCATAAGGCCCAGGTTTCGATAAACAGTTCCCACCGCAATTGACGGCTGTTTCTGCCTGGCTTTCATAAAGATTTCTTCTGCCGTCATATGCTCCACAGATAATTGAATAATATCCAAAATCAATTTTCTATGCTTTGTCAAAATGGCCACCTTCTTCAAATTAAGAATAGGAACTATTCCTATATTGTATTCATACTGCGCCTTTTTGTCAAGATATTTATCAAGAATTCTTTAATCCCGCATGGTTTATGGAAAAACAGTTTTATCAGGGAAGCCTATAACCCGTCGTCACCAACTTGATTAATGGAAATAAGTTCATCCATTAATAACATAAATTTTTTACCCGTGCTTTGGCATTTTAATCAATTTATGATGAAATAAATTAAACAGATAATTAGTTTTACTTATATTGACGCAACTTTACATGAATGATAAAGTGTACACCCTTTCAATACCGATGATTGATGAGCTCCGTAGTTCTTTTGACGAAGGTGCCAATTTCTCAATGATTCTTGCAAGACCTGCCTCCTCTTTTATCAAGGGCGGAAGGGTTCGCTCTCCTTCACAATAATATTATTTTCCTAATATGAGGTAGAAAGTCTTTCTAAAGTGTATGTCCGGAATGATAAAACCTGTTTGCGAAATCGAAAAAGTAGTTGACAATTAGTCAGTACTGAGTAATAATATACTCAGTACTGACTAATGAAAGGAGTGGATTTACATGATACCACTTTATATCCTGGGTTTACTGCAGAGATTCGGACCGCAGCATGGATATCAAATAAAAAAAATTATTGCTGAACAGCTATCGGATTTTACACAAATAAAGCTCCCAACCATATACTATCATCTTGAGAAAATGGGAACAGACGGACTGCTTGAATCCATAAGTGAAAAGCCTGGCAGCAGGCCGGAGAAAACCGTTTATTCCATCACGGAAAATGGAGTCGCTGCTTTCCGTAATATGCTTGAGAAGCTCCTGGTATTCGACTACAAACCCGCATTTCCTTCCGATGCAGTGTTCTATTTTTATGAACACCTGGAAAGTTCAGAAATAGCCAACCATTTGGAACAGCATTCCATTAAATTGAAGAAAATACTTGCTGCACTCCGGCTGCATAAAGAAGAAACCCAACAGTTCGTACCCGAGGATGCAAAAGGAATCGTCAGCATCATTTTCAGTCACCATGAGCACCACTATCAGGCAGAGCTCGACTGGGCGTCCGAAACTTTGAATCATTTGAAAGCAGGAGGTAAGAAAGAATGACAAGAAAGAGAGTTATCGAAACAAATGAAGGCATACAAGACAAGCTTACAGTGGAGATTTTCAACCAGTTTGCAATAAAAATGCGGGACAAGGGCTGGAACAATGTCGACGCCTTTCTGAAAGCAGGCATTCATAAGGGCAATGTATTGGAAATCGGTCCCGGGCCAGGGTATATAGGCCTTGAATGGCTGAAGAAAGCACCCGGTTCCAAACTGACAGGCTGCGAGATCAGTCCGGATATGATTAAAATGGCTGAAAAAAATGCAAAAGAGTACGGCTTTGAAAAGGATGTAAAGTATGTTCAGGGAAACTGTATGAACATGCCGTTTCCCGATGAGGAATTCGATGCAGTAATATCAAACGGTTCCATGCACGAATGGGAAAATCCCATTGCTGTTTTCAATGAGATTTATCGGGTCCTGAAACCGGGAGGCCGTTATTGCATAGCCGACATGAGGCGCGACGTGAACCCGTTCCTGAAGTGGTTCATCTATTTTTCGACAAAGCCCAGGGAAATCCGACCAGGTTTTCTCACTTCCCTCAATGCATCTTATACAGCAGAAGAATTGAAGGATATCCTGGAACAATCCACACTAAAGAAGCATATCGTCCAGAATGAGTTTTTCGGTGTTTGCATATCAGGTATAAAGGAATAGTAATATGTATATGTAAAGTATTCCATTATGTTATTGCAACTTCCGGCCTTTGACATAATCACTGAGATGATCCTGTCTACTATGTCATAATCTTCGACAGCAGCCCGATCTTAAACCGGATTGCTGTCGTCGCCGACATATGTTCTGGATAGCTATAGCATAAAATATCATACTCGATTGATCTTCAAGTGAACCATATACAGCATCTAAAATGCATCTGACCACTACTGCAATGAACATGCTGACTTTCTTTGTAATGAAAATAATCGTATACGTTGTTCTTGAATGTCTTCGGCAGCTGTGATCTTCCGCAAAAAATTTACCTCGTCCAATCTTTATTTCAGAGACTTTTATTAATCATAAAAGTTTAAAGATATCCTCTTTGATTGCTTCCGGTTTTACAGTTGGAGCATATCGCTTAACCACATTGCCATCCCTGCTGATAAGAAACTTTGTGAAATTCCATTTTATATTGCTTCCCATAATTCCACCCTTCTCTTTCTTTAAATACTTATATAAGGGTGCTGCGTTATCTCCGTTTACATCTATTTTTTCAAACATCGGGAAGGAAACACCATAGTTCAGCAGGCAGAAATTCCTGATTTCAGTATTGTCGCCCGGATCCTGGTTCGCAAACTGATTGCATGGAAATCCAAGGATTACAAAACCCTTCTCCGACAACTCCTTGTATAGGTTTTCCAAGCCTTCGAATTGCGGTGTCAAGCCGCACTTGCTTGCTGTATTTACTATCAGCATGACCCTGCCTTTATATTCTGAAAGGGAAACTTCTTCCCCAAAGGTGTTCTTTACCATGAAATCATATATGCTCATAATCAATCTCCTTTTCGCTTCCAGGCTGGCTTTCTGCCTTTCAATTATAACGCATCGGTTCAAAGACACTAATATCATACCCACAAATTGCATCATATAAAATGTGCAAATTCCACAGGTATTTTTACGCCCACTTTATCTCCTATATATTCAGGCCTGCTGGAGTAGTCTTCAGCAATAATAACCGTATCATTTGTTAATACGGTATTGAATTTCCTTTCTCATCGGTTTCCAATCCAACTAATGTAAATTTATACATGCCGGGAATCATTGTCACTGAATGAGGCCTGAAGAAAATTATCAATAAGATTTAGTACGTGAAGTGTGCAACAGCTGTCTCATAAAAAATAAGAAAACTGTACCTTTACAACACACAGGCAATAACTATAATAAATGAATAAGATTATGACGGAATGTTGTATAATATCTTATTTTTCGACATTCTGCATTCTGAAGAAGAAGTACCAGGCCAGTTGTATTATTAACATTTTTTCCAGTAACAGATGCTGTAATTCAAGGAAGGAACAACTGCGGAATGAAGCTTAAAACTACTCTAAATGGCCATACCTATGAGTTTAAGAATATTATCGATGTCATGTCCAAGTCGAATGAACCTAAATCAGCTGACAGATATCAAGGGATGCAGGCAGAAAGTGTTACGGAGCGGATTGCCGCTAAAATAGTTCTTTCTCATCTGACAGTAGCAGATTTAACAGAGAATCCGACAATTCCCTATGAAAAGGACGAAGTAACCAGAGTCAATATTGACGGACTTAGTCTTCCAATCTATAGAAAATTTGCCGGTATGAAAATCGGAGAGCTTAGAGAATGGATATTAAGCCATAAGACAAAAGAGGCAGATTTAATAAGAGCATCAAGAGCATTTACAGGTGAGGTTGTCGCTGCGGTGGCAAAAATCTGCTCGGCCTATGATCTTGTCTATGGAGCGAATAAAATTCATCATGTTACAAGATGTCGTACTGAAATCGGACAGAAAGGCACCCTTTCTGTCAGGGCACAGACAAACAGCCCCACTGATGATGTGAAGTCAATTGTTGCAGGAATCATGGAGGCGGTATCCTATGGAAGCGGCGACGCCTGCTTTGGCATCAATCCGGTTGAGAACAGTGCGGACGGCACCACAAGAATTGCTGAAGGCTTATTTGAATTCATGACAAAAAATTCGATCCCCACACAAATAACAGTACTTTCCCATATTACAACACAGATGAAGGCAATGAAACAAGGCGCACCGCTGTCCATGCTGTTTAACTCAATTGGAGGAACACAGGCCTGCAATGAAGATTTTGGCATAAATAAGGAACTCATACAAGAGGCCTATCAGGTGGCAAGTGAATATGGCAACGGAACAGGTCCGAATCTTCTATATTTTGAAACAGGACAGGGTTCGGAAGTATCCATCGGGGCAGACTGCGGTGTCGACGAGATGACACTGGAGGCGCGCACCTATGGATTTGCAAGATATTTCAACCCGTTTATTGTAAATAATGTGACGGGCTTTATTGGGCCCGAGACAATATATGACGGGAAAGAAATGATCCGTGGCAATCTTGAAGACCATTTCATGGGCAAGTTAATCGGCCTTCCCATGGGTATTGCGCCCTGCTATACGGCTCACGCCAAAATAGACCAGGAAGATCAGGAAATGGCAACCATGCTGCTTGCTCTGGCCGGAGCCAACTACTATATGGGAGTACCGACCGGCGATGATGTAATGCTTTCTTATCAGGATACCAGTTTTCATGATGATGCAACAATGCGGGAGCTGTTGGGAAAGAAACCGGCACCGGAGTTTTTTAAATGGTGTATTGACCGTGGTATTCTGGATGAGGATGGAAGCTTGACAGATATGGCCGGTGACGGTTCAATATTTTTAAGGTAAAGGAGGCTTCATATGTGTGATGTAAAATATTCCGATGTGGCAAATGCTATCTTTAAGAATAGCAAATATCTTACAGAGGATGAAGAGATACCGGATTTATCAAAACTGGATCAGCAGAAAATATATGCGGTTGAAAATCCGGCAAATGCGGAAGCCTTTCTTGAACTGAAGAAAAGGACCAAAGCAAGGATTGGATTGGGACGGTCCGGTCCCAGATACAAGACAGACACGCTTCTCCGGTTGCGCGCGGACCATGCTGCGGCAATGGATGCAGTGCATTTGCCGGTCACGGAGGAACTGCTGGAAAGACACAATTTATTTTGCGTAAAGACTTTATGTGATTCGAAGGCAACATATTTATCAAGACCTGACCTGGGCAGGCTTTTCAGCGAGGATGCCATTGCATTAATAAAGGAAAAATGCAAGCCTGACCCCGATGTTGAGATCTATGTCTCAGACGGATTATCGGGTATTGCGGTAGAAGCAAATATAGATGAACTCCTGCCTGCAATCCTGCAGGGTCTGGAAGCGGAAGGAATCGAAGCAGGCACTCCTTTTTTTGTAAAGTATGGCCGCGTTGCCGCACAGGATCAGATCACCAAAGTGCTGAATGCAAAAGTATGTGTTGTCCTGCTTGGAGAGAGACCTGGACTCGCAACAGCCGAATCCCTGAGTGCTTACATGACTTACTGCGGCTACCCCGGAATGCCTGAATTGGGACGTACGGTAATCTCGAACATACACAGGGGAGGGACTCATCCTGCAGAAGCCGGCGCACATATCGCATACCTGATAAAAGAAATGCTAAAGCAAAAAGCCTCGGGACAGGATTTGAGGTTGAAATGAGAGATTCTATCATCAGTGTAGGAATTGATCTTGGTACATCCACAACGCAATTGGTATTCAGCAGGATTACAATTGAAAATCTTGCCTCTGATTTTAATGTGCCGAAGATTCATATTGTGGATAAAGAAATTATTTACAGAAGCGGCGTATATTTTACACCCCTCCTTTCCTCTACTGAGATAAATGCGGAAGAAGTAAGAAGCCTGATTGCTTTGGAATATCTGAAAGCAGGAATTAATCAGGCAGATGTTGCTACGGGCGCAATAATCATTACTGGCGAAACGGCCAGAAAGCATAATGCCTCCCAGGTCCTGAACATGTTAAGTGATTTTTCAGGTGAATTTGTGGTAGCAGCGGCCGGGCCGGATCTTGAATCCGTTTTGTCCGGGAGAGGTGCCGGAGCGGATAAACTCAGCAAAGCCAATGGGATCGTTGTAGCAAATCTTGATATCGGCGGCGGGACAACCAATATGTCCGTGTTCCGGAACGGACAGCTGATCCATGTATCCTGTCTTGATATCGGCGGGCGTCTCATCAGGATTGAGAACGGCAGAATATCTTATATCTATCATAAGATAAAAGATCTGGCCTTGAGTAAAAATATTGTATTGAATGTGGGTGAAGAGGCAGATAAAAATAAACTGAAAGAAATCTGCCGTATTATGACTCAATCCCTGGCACAGCTTTTATATATGGAAACAGCAGAACCGGAATTAAGTCGGCTGTTTACAAACGGAGCAATCAATTATCCGGAAAGCCTGAAAATAGATGCCGTGACTTTTTCCGGAGGCGTGGCAGGTCTGCTGTATGGAGCGAAAACGGAAGACTGCTATCAATATGGCGACATCGGAGTATTACTGGCTGAAGCAATAAAGGAAAGTGCCTGGTTTCAAAAAATAAAAATCCATCAGCCGGATGAAATAATCCAAGCCACCGTGGTAGGCGCAGGAATCCATACCACAGAACTGAGCGGAAGTACAATCAGTTATGACCCTGAGCTGCTTCCAATCAAAAATATTCCTGTTATACGGATAGAAGACAGTCTCGTATATACCGGGGCCGTCGAAAAAGGTTATAAAAATATCAATGCGGACGGAATGATTGCAGTATCTCTGAGCGGTTGCCTGATTAAGAATTTCAGCGATATTCAGAGCACAGCTGAAATGCTGCTGGCAGAAATGCAGTTTCTTAGGGAAAGCAGGCATCCTCTGATCATTGTTATGGAAGAAGATTTTTCAAAGGTAATAGGTAACGCAATAAAGGTCAGGTGTAAAAAAGCAGGAGAACCCTGTTCCATGATCTGTATTGACGGAATTGCAGCACGAACGGGAGATTATATCGATATTGGTGTACCGGTCAAAACAGGCAGGGTATTACCGGTTGTTGTCAAAACACTGATATTTAACGTTTAATATAAAAATTACTATTTGCAGGATACCTTGAAGTGCCGTGCAAATAATTGGGCTAAGTTGCCATTGAGAAAATTTATAAATTTTCTCAATGGCTTTTTGTTTTATTAATGAATTTAATTGATTCTTAGAGGCGAAAACAAAGCTTTGAGTCTTGAGAATCAGATAAATAAAGCCCTCGGGCACTTGGAGTTTCCGATACCGTACTGAATCTGCAAAGGAGGTGAGCGCATGGGAGAAACAAAATTTGAACTTGAGATGAATCAGGAAATCGAAAAGAGAGTAAAATTTTTTGAAGAAAATCCAGAGATGAAAGATCAATTTAGTAACACTAATTACATATTTGCTTTCGCTTTTGCTCTGGTCGGTCTGATTTTAACAATTATTGCAGCATCATAGTGCCTGCAAAGCGCCAAAACACAAGAAGGAGAATTTTATGAGCAATAATAGTGTTGCCAAACAAATTGAGCAGGAGACCATTTTGGGCATAGCCCCAATTTTGCCAAAGGAAAAAAGATATGGTTTCATTGACTTTTTCTTAATTATCAGTGGTTATGCCATCGCTACCTGGTGTTATACACAGGGCGCATATACTGCACAGCTGGTTAACTTTAAGCAGCTGCTTTTCACTACCTTCGGTATTTCAATTTTCATCCTTGCAATTGTAACGCTGCCCATTATTTTTTCAATACGATATGGGATTGATGTATGGATTTGGTTCAGATCCATATTTGGATTTAACGGGTGCAAGGTATTGACGGTTCTGGCCGTATTGGCCAATTTCCCCTGGTATGCAGTTGCAGCCGGCATGTTCGGCTCTTCCATGTCAAATCTGCTCGCACTGGGCGGAATTCATGTTCCTGCATCCGCGGTAAGCTATCTGGGTGTTGTTTCGATTGTCATCGGGACATTTATCGGTCTTGGCGGCCCGGAAGTAATTAAGTGGTCTACACGAATTATGGTACCTGCCATGCTTGGTGTAGGTGTTATTGTCGTATTCATAGCCATGACAGCCGTACCGGTAAAAGACATAATAAATTATCAGCCTGACTTAAGCTCCTATAGCAATCCAAGAGACGCATTTATGTATGCTGCTGAAGGAATAATAGCCTTTGCCTTCTCATGGACTGCCGCCATGTTTGTGCCGGCCCGTATGAGCAAAAAAGAATCCCATGGATATTGGGCAACCACACTGGCCTATTCCATTGTTGCTCCCTTCTTTATTTTTGCGGGAGGCGTTCTTGCAATAGCAATGTTTGTTAAATTCGGCACCATGGAAAGCGATCCTACTATAATGCTTGCCAAGCTTGCTTCTCCAGGTGTTGCGTTATTGTCACTGGTGCTTGTTGTATTTGCCAATGTCGGTACACAGGGCGTAGGCTCTTATATGAACGCACTGGTATTGAAATCCTCATTTCCCAAGGTGAAATATTCTGTTTTTGTAATATTACTTTTCGTATACTGCTCCATTCTTACCATTTGGGATAAGATCGTCGCAAACTTCGGTGCGTTTCTGGCAATTGAAACATACCTGTATGCACCTATGATGGCGGTCCTTTTAGTCGATTTCTATTTTGTCAAGAAACAGAAATTCTCCCTGAGAGACGCCTATTTCCTTGACGGTGTGGAGAAGAGCAAATACCGTTTTACAAAAGGCTTCAACATAATCGGAATTATCTGCCTTTTGGTGGGCCTTGTATCTGGAAGTATTGTTTATAATCCAATTACTGGTGCCATTAACTCTCAGATATTTTATTTCATAAGCGGCTCCGGAGTGTCTTTCCTATCGGCAGGAATCGTTTATCTGATAATCAGCAAGACAAGTGCAGGTAAAAAATATTTGTTGAAAGAATAAATTGAAACCCGCATTTCTGTTCCCGCAACTGCCTGGCAATGAGCCCATAATGGCATGTACAGCGTTATCAGCAGATACGCCGAGTATGGTTAATAATGCCACACATGCCGTTGCTCGGTGCCAGGCAGCCTTCATGGGATATACTATCTTTTTAATAAAGTTTTTTCGGGCAATGACTTGTTTGCCAAGCTTTGTAAATTGGTACGCAGTGTATCATAATCGACTCCCTGTATGATTGTCCGGGCTTTCTCAAACAGCCGTCCAGATTTGCCGTCCTTATAACGCATCGGTCCAACGAGGTGGGGGACATCTTTCGCCTTGTTATGCATTGTCTTCCTCAAGCCAGGTGGCAAGCTGCTTCGCATAATAGGTTATGAGGATGCCGGCGCCTGCTCTTTTCATTGCGGTCAGCATTTCCAGAACCATACCTTTTTCATTGATCCAGCCATACTGTGATGCAGCCTTGACCATGAAATATTCTCCGCTCACCTGATAGGCTGCGACTGGGACACCATAGCAACCGCTGACCTTGCCGATTATGTCAAGATAAGCCAGTGCCGGCTTCATCATCACGATATCGGCGCCTTCCTGAATATCAAGCTCAACCTCCCTCAATACTTCCTTCCCGTTGGAATAATCCATCAGCCAGGTTTTCCGGTCTCCCTGGACCTGCTTTGAAGGAACAGCCTTCCTGAATGGTCCGCAAAAGGAGGAAGCGTATTTCGCACTACAGGCCATGATTGCCGTATTGATGAACCCTTCCGCATCAAGTGCTTTCCTGATGGCACCCACTCTTCCGTCTATCATGTCGGAAGGAGCGACCATATCAGCTCCGGCCCGCACATAGCTGACTGCCGTTTTACAAAGCAGCTCCAGCAATGCGTCGTTGTACACTTCTCCCTCATACTCCGGACTGCAGTGTCCATAGCCGGTATTTTCGCACAGGCATACATCCGCAATAAGCAGCAGTTCCGGGAATTCACTTCTCGCAGCACGCAAAGCCCTTTGCATGACGCCTTCCGGGTCACAGCCACCAAAGCCTGCCTCATTCCCGCTGCCGGGTATGCCGAAAAGCATGACACCCGGAATGCCTGCATCCTGAATTTCATCCAACTCTATCAGCAACTGGTCGATTGACAGATGAAAAACGCCCGGCATGGAAGAAATTTCTGTCCTAATCCCACTGCCTTCCGTTACATACAAAGGATACACCAGGTCCTCCACGGACAGTCTCGTCTCCCGCACCAGCTTTCTTATTCCGTTACTGCTCCTGAGCCTTCCTGATTTTTTAGCTAATTCCATTTTCACCCCTCCAAAATCAACGCTAAAAATAACAACACCCCTCAACTAATCGTTGAGAGGCGATCCGAATGCCAAAATAAAATGTACTGCATTCAAAATCACCCTCTATCTCTCGTAGAGTTTATTGGTGGTATAAACAGGCAGGTCTTCTGGCTTCAGTGTCATCACTTCTCCAGCCTTCCCGGTTTCCCAGTGGCCTTCCTGAAGAAGCTCCTCTATTACAGCGGCGGGACCGCGTGGGATTCAAACCCACTTCCCTTTTAACCGGCAGCACTCGTATAAAGCACTTCCGGCACCTGTTCATTATTTAATTATATGTGATTAATATAACTCATTTGTCGGTTTTTGTCACGTAAAAACTTTTATCCCAATACTATACTTTATACTACACTTTATACTACACTTTTAAGAATAAAGCTGATGATATTTTTTACTGAGAATTATTAATCCTGTGATTCCATAAGCCCATATTTGATTTTAATCCGATCCAGTTTTTCAATCATGGTCTGAGAAATAATATACAGGAAGAATACTGTCGCAGCAGCATGCACCATATCAAACCAAAAGCCTGAAATATAAGTGGCGAGTAAGGCCTCACATGAAAACCGGGACGTAAACATGAACAGCGAGCCAATATTGATAATACCCCCATAAATAAAAAAGGTTGTCAGCCCGCCAAAAATACATAAAGCTAACTTTGTTTTTTTAAGAATCCCTTTTTTATAAAGAATGCCCGCCAAAAACCCGATGATACCGAAACAAAATATTTGCCAGGGCGTCCACGGTCCCTGTCGGCTCATCAAGCAGCAATATCCGGGGCTCCAGCAGGAGTATCTTGGCAAGAGCCGCTCTCTGCTGCTCCCCTCCGCTCAGGTCATACGGATGCATGGAAAGCAGATCCTCAAGTTCCGCAGTATTCTATGGTTATGGGCTTAATCCTTTTCACATCTCCGAATATAATCGGCGGCTTTACCCCTTGGTCCCATAAGATTGGACCTATCTGTTCTGTGACAAAGTTCCATATACAGACTATGCATTACGTCAAAAAGTGTTTGACTCTGTCTCTTTCCTCAGCCTTTTTTGCATCATTGAAGCGGTCAAGAGTGCCTACAAGATATCCTGTAATTCGCCTTATCCTTTCAAACTTATCATCGTCCTCTTTTCTTCCGCACTTTGGGCATTCGTCTCCAATAATACCCGTGTAGCCGCAAACCGGGTCACGGTCGACTGGGTGATTTACAGCTCCAAAACCGATTCCGGCTTCTTTCATGCAACGGATGATTTTCTCAAACGCTTCCAGATTCTGCAGCGGATCTCCGTCCAGTTCCACATAAGTTATGTGCCCTGCATTGGTCAGTTCATGGTAGGGCGCCTCCAGACTTATTTTTTCAAAAGCGCCAATATGAAAATATACAGGTATGTGAAAACTGTTGGTATAATATTCTCTGTCGGTTATCCCTTCAATACTGCCGTAGATTTCCCTGTCCATCTTGATAAAACGCCCTGAAAGTCCTTCAGCCGGAGTTGCCAGAAGAGTGAAATTCATTTGATATTTTTGACTTGCTTCATCCATACGTCTTCTCATATGACTTATAATATTTAGTCCCAGTTCCTGCGCCTCATTCGACTCTCCGTGATGTTCCCCCGTCAAAGCCTTCAGGCATTCGGCAAGTCCGATAAACCCCATGGATAAAGTTCCATGCCTAAGTACTTCCCTTATTTCATCCTCCCAGCCCAGCCGGTCGGAATCCAGCCATATTCCCTGCCCCATAAGGAAGGGAAAGTTTTTTACCTTTTTTTGTGCCTGAATTTCAAACCTTTCCAAAAGTTGATCAACGACCAGCTTGATTTTCCTGTCAAGCTCTTCAAAAAATGTATTGATGTTCTTATTACTTCGCAAGGCAAGCCTGGGAAGGTTTATAGTCGTAAAGCTCAAATTCCCTCTCCCGTTGATGATCTCCCTGGAAGGATCGTATACATTTCCAACAACTCTTGTCCTGCAGCCCATATAGGCAATTTCGGTTTCCGGCTTTCCAGGTATATAGTACTTAAGGTTATATGGTGCATCCTGAAATGAGAAGTTGGGGAAAAGCCTTTTCGCACTCACCCTGCATGCCAGTTTGAATAAATCATAGTTTGGCTCTCCCGGATTGTAATTCACACCTTCCTTCACCTTGAATATGTGAATCGGGAATATGGGAGTCTCCCCGTTTCCAAGACCTGCTTCGGTTGCAAGCAGCAGATTCTTGACAACCATTCTTCCCTCCAGGGAGGTATCCATGCCGTAATTGACCGAACTGAACGGAATCTGCGCTCCGGCCCGGCTATGCATGGTGTTCAGGTTATGTACAAATGCCTCCATGGCCTGATAGGTATTCCTGTCGGTTTCAGTTCCGGCTTTTTCCGCAGCAAATTCCTGTGCTTTATGAATGTCGGCTTTATTTTCAACAATGCTGCTTAAGTATTCCGCTTCTATCCCGAAGTATTCCTCCATTCTTTCTAGTTTTGGGAGAAGCTCCTGCTTTTGTTGTATTTCGAGAAAAATACACTTGATCTTCGCTTCCAGTTCACGGTCTCCCGTCAACAGTTCCAAACTTTTCAACAGATTTTGCCTATAAAGCTTGACAAAGGTTTTTGCCACGCCCGGCGCCATACCATAATCGAAATTAGGTATACTCTGTCCTCCATGCTGGTCGTTCTGATTGGATTGAATGGCGATACAGGCAAGAGCAGAGTAGCTCTGAATGTCATTCGGCTCCCTCAGAAAACCGTGTCCGGTACCGAACCCGCCGTTGAAAAGCTTTTCAATATCTATCTGGCAGCAGGTGGTCGTAAGCGTCAGAAAATCCAGGTCATGGATATGTATGTCACCTTCTCTGTGAGCTTTGGCATGCTCTGGTTTCAGGACAAACATCTCGTAAAACTGTTTGGCTCCTTCGGAACCATATCTCAGCATGGTTCCCATTGCGGTGTCGCCGTCGATGTTGGCATTTTCACGTTTGATGTCATTATCCCTGGCTTCCTTGAAGGTCAGATCCTCATAGATCTTCATCAGCCGCATATTCATTTCACGGACACGGGTGCGTTCTGCCCGGTAAAGGATATATTCCTTGGCGGTCCGGATATATCCCGCTTCAATCAGTACTGTTTCAACCACATCTTGAATTTCCTCAACACCGGGGATTTTTCTGTCGGAAGCCTTCTCCAGACACTCTATCACTTTTTCCGCCAGAGAGAAGGCCTTTCCGGCATCCTCTTCTCCAGCCGCACGCGTAGCTTTGGATATGGCATTGACAATCTTCTCGATATTAAAGGCTGCTTCCCTTCCATCCCGTTTTCTGATCTTCGTTATCATGGCAATCCCACTCTTTCTTATGTATTCCTAAAAACAATAAAACCTCCCGATAAAATGTCAGGAGGCTAAAATATTTATGTTCAGTTCTATTCAAGCTTCCGGCATACCCTATCTCTCGTAGAGTTGGCGGTATATCACACAGGCAGGTCTTCTGATTCAGGGTTCATTTATACTTCCAACCTTCCCGGGCATTCCCAGTGGTATCAGCTACAAAAGTATATCTCCCAATACAGCGGCGGGACCATGCAGGATTTACACCTGCTTCCCTTTTAAACTGTGTCATATAAACACAGTCACCTGTAAAATTCAATATTTAGTTGTTTAAATAATATCACGCACTACATATTGTGTCAACCGGCGTTGATTAATATAAAGTTTGTTTAAGAAATTGACTTTAGCAATTGTGTACATAAAGATGACTGTGTTCATATCCCTCATGCCTATGATAAGATTCCGCTATCAGGTTAACCCTTTATACCAGGCCAACATTTTCCAACAGCTTTCCGGAAGGCAAATCAGATACAATAGGTTGACTTTCGGCAAAAGAACTACCATTGCAAAGACATTTGGAGTGATCATAATCCTGCTGTAATAATTACCTTAGGCTATGTTAATGTAAATTTTTCATTTTACAAATCAATATGCATTCAGGCAACATTTCTCCAATAATTACAGCACTACTGATTATATCAAAGCCTTTCCTGCTGACGAATTCTGCATATTCATCAGACTTCCACTTATGAAAAGTATGGAATCCAACCATTTCCATCAGCCAGATTCGTATCTTGTTGATTTGTCCATCATATACAAATGTCGGGGCAATCAACACCCCTCCTTTTTTTAGGACACGCCGAATTTCCATTAATGCTTTATCAGGATTCGGCATAATATGAAGTGCATTTGCAATAACAACCGTATCAAACCTTCCATCCTCATATGTCAGGTTCGTAGCATCCTGTACGGAAAAAGCCGCTGGTGAATCAGATGCTCTTGCCTTTGCTTCTTGAATCATTTTCTTTGAAAAATCTGTTGCTTCCCAACCTGCTACTTTTTTACACAGTGGAAATGTAAGTTGTCCAGTTCCACAAGCCAATTCCAGCACCTGCATATTCTTATCCAACGATTTGGATATAATCTCACATAATTCATGGTATAGTTTCATGTTTTTTCTTTCCTGCATTGGTGTATACAGTTTTGCAAACTTTTCCCAGAACTTTTTATTTGTATTTTCTTTATCCATACTACCTTATAGCCTTCTTTCTTAAAAACACAAATTAATATTTATTGAGTTGTATTGCTTCCGGCATATGTCGTTTTAACCTGCAATTATGTCATTAAGCCCGGTAAAGCATTTTACCGCCATCTTGCCCGTCTATTACCTCAATTCTCATTTCTTCCCTCCATCAAGAACATAAGGTTATTTATCTCTTGCTTTTTTTCTTAACCATTCAATAAAACCAGTTAATCCTTCACCCGTACTGCAGGATATTTCAAAGACAGGTGCTTTTTCATTTAAAGTTTTTATCCCTTTAAAAAAAACATCTCTATCAAAATCAATGTAGGGAAGGATATCAATCTTATTGAGAATAATTGCATCTGCAGCTTCAAACATTGGGCTATAAATTTGGTTTTGAAATCATATCACAAAACCACCATTCGGGCTTATTACCTGACCGGTAATAAAGTCAGCATTTTCGGAAGCCAGAAACAACGCACAGGCAGCTATGTCTTCTGACTTTCCCAACTTCATAAGTGGTGTTGCTTCCTTCAATTCATTTAGTTCTTCTTCTGAAAACGAATTAATCATATCGGTTTTGATAATTCCGGGAGCTATGCAGTTCACTTGTATGTTTGATGGGCCAAGCTCCTTTGCAAGTGCTTTTGTAAAGCCTATCACTCCGGCTTTTGCGGCAGAATAGTGCACCTCACAGGCTGCTCCAACCATACCCCATACAGAAGATATATTAATTATTTTCCCTTTCTTTTGCCTTAACATGTATTCCAATACACTTTGGGAGCAATTGAAAACTCCTTTTAGATTAACATTGATCATTTCATCCCACTCCTGTCCTGATATATCGGTAAACATTTTTTGATGGGATATGCCGGCATTGTTGATGAGTATTTCCACTTTTCCAAACCGGCTAACACAATTTTCCACCATTGCATCAACCTGTTCACGCTTTGATACATCCGCCTTAAATAAAGCTATGCTAATTCCTTTCTCCATTAATCTATTGTATAATTCATGTGCTTCGTTTTCAGAGTGGTTGTAGTTGATAAACACTTTATAGCCTTTTATGGCAAATAATACTGCCATTGCTTTTCCAATACCTCGCGATGCTCCTGTTATGAGAACTGTTTTTGATTCCGATATCTCGCTCATTTTCTTATTCAGCCGCTCTTTCCAGCGTAACACGTAAATTTGCAAGTGATACTTCTTTTATTTTTGCCTTGATATATTTTCTCTGGGAGAATATGTTCTCAAGACACAGCCCACTGCCATTGGGTGTAATTTTATCGACCGACTCAAAGATCAACTTTTCTTCCCCTTTTTCATCAACCAGGTATACATTGGCTTCACACATACGTTATTACTCCTTGTACAATTTTTTTGTAAATATCGATATCATCTTGCTTAAAATACAGAATAATCTCATGAGTAACTTTTCATATGTAAAACCTCTGTACCATGGCTTCTCTCAATAAAGCCCGCTTTTTCCAATACCAAAATGATATTTGGAAGCAGCACAAGTTGAATAATTATGCCGGGCAGAGGTAACAAAGGCTCCTGAAACAAATATCGCAAAAGAATATTTTCCAACCGAGAAGATAAGTGCATTCAAAACACCATACACTATTCTTCCAGCCAGCATGGTCGTTTTGTTTAATTTTTTTTCACATTATCCTCCTTTGAAACATAAAAAAGCCACGTAATAAACAAACTCTGCTTCATACAGATATCTGCCTTCGTGGCTTTTTTTAAACACAATAATTTCATGTTAAATAAAAAAAAGATCATCTTCTTGACGATCTTTTTTTTATTATATATTCAATGTTAAATGTTGTCAATCGTAATAAGCAGCATTTCCTCGTTAGTCGTAAAGTCGTAAAAGCCCATCGTTGGTCAGCCTAGCCTTCGTGGCTAAAATTTCAGTTATTCCACATGATATGAAAAAATCTAAAAACACTTCCGGTCTTCTTGACCGGATATCTTAAAACATTATAAAAGAAGGCTTACGAATTGGGTATCAACTTTTTTGACACTGCGAATGTGTACGCAGGAGGTGAAGCAGAAAAAGTTGTCGGAAAAGCTCTGGGAAAATATCGACGGGATTCTTATGTCCTGGCTACGAAGGTGTTCTTCCCCATTTCCTTCCCCTGCAGTAATGCGTGAAACCATATTGACATACCATAGCTCTGTATGTAAAATAACCTTAACAGATATGTCAAAACCGTAGATTAAGAAGAGTAAGTATATGACTTGAAATTACAGAGAACTGCTATTGGTGAGAATGCAGGTTTTCAACATATACCGAATGGGCTTATGAGGGCAACCCGAAAAGGCAGGCAGAGTAGGCGTTGACGGAAATCCTAACCGTTATGATGGAAGCATATGTTTGTATGTAACTTATTGCATTGGTGGCAAATAAGAATTAAATTCTTATCCTATGTTGGATAAGAATTTTTTATTTTGTAGAAATAAAGCGGAAAATTAGGAGGTATAAGATGGAAAGAGTTATATTAACAGGCGACAGACCGACCGGAAGATTGCATGTCGGTCATTATGTGGGATCTCTGAAACGAAGGGTCGAATTGCAAAACTCCGGAGCATACAATAAGATTTTCATCATGATCGCCGATGCCCAGGCACTTACTGATAACGCGGATCATCCGGAAAAAGTCCGTCAGAATATTATTGAAGTGGCATTGGATTATCTTGCCTGCGGTCTTGATCCCGCCATGTCTGTCCTTTTTGTACAGTCGCATATTTCAGAGCTCTGTGAATTATCCTTTTATTACATGAATTTAGTAACCGTATCACGGCTGCAAAGGAATCCTACCGTAAAATCGGAAATACAGATGAGAAACTTCGGAGAAAGTATTCCCGTAGGCTTTTTCACTTATCCAATCAGCCAGGCGGCGGATATAACCGCATTTAAGGCAACGACGGTTCCTGTTGGCGAAGATCAGCTTCCCATGCTGGAACAGACAAAAGAAATTGTAAGAAAATTCAATTCCGTATATGGCGAAGTACTCGTAGAACCTGAAATATTATTACCGGATAATAAGGCTTGTTTAAGACTTCCCGGCATTGACGGAAAATCGAAAATGAGCAAATCGCTTAATAATTGTATTTATTTATCAGATACTCCTGAGGAAATTAAGCAAAAGGTAATGAGTATGTTCACTGATCCAAACCATTTGCGGGTAGATGATCCCGGTACAGTAAAAGGAAATCCAGTATTTACTTATCTGGATGCTTTTTGCAGTAATGAGCATTTTCAACATCACCTTTTGGAATATAAAAATTTGGATGAATTGAAAGAGCATTACTCCAGAGGAGGTCTTGGCGATATGAAAGTAAAGAAGTTTTTAAATGCGGTTCTGCAGGAAGAACTCGAACCCATCCGCATACGCAGAAGAGAATTTGAAAAAGATATCCCGGAAGTTTATAATATCCTGCAAAAAGGAAGCTGCATTGCCAAAGAAGCTGCAGCAAATACATTGTCAGAAGTAAAAAGGGCAATGAAAATAAATTACTTTGAAGATAAGGAATTAATAATTAATTGCATGCGACCATAAAAAACGAACATCGACCTCATATGAACAATTTCCGGTTCATACCGCCACAGAAAGATGCTGCTTTTGTTGCCTGCATGGAACATATACGAGGATACTATAACGAGGTGGGGGGACATCTTTCGCCTCGTTATAAAATCAAGCAGACACCGCATCGGTATTTTAATCAATCCCCCCCATCTGTATACCCATTACTTCAATGAAATTATTCTTTCCACGATAATATCCGCCAGCTTGTCATCGTCTCCGATATGTCGGCTCATTTTAATTTTCACATCAGGGTACTTCGATTTTATTTCATTTAATTCATTTGGTATATCCTGCGTCACATGAATACCGTCAAATAAAAACATAGGTATGATTCTGATGCTGCTTGCACCCTTTTCCACAAGGAGGTCAATACCCCTTTCAAGGTTTTGCTCCGAAAACTGTAAGAAAGCGGGGTAAACATGTTCTTCACCTGTTTTGACTTTTACCTTTTCTATCAGAGAATTCAGTATTTCTTCTGTTTCCTGTCTTTTACTGCCATGCGCAAGTATCAATATTCCATCCATAATCGTTTTTCCCTTTCCGCAATTTAAGCACCGTTAAAAACAACTTTGTATATTTGCCGATCCTTTTCACAATCTTCCAAACGCCCCGTCTATAGCTTTAGCTGTTTCTTCCAGATCTTCCGCACTGTGTGCCCTTGATACAAACATTGCTTCATATTGTGACGGAGCAATATAAATACCTGCTTCAAGCATGTAAGCAAAATACTTTTTAAAGATTTCGGTGTCCGACTTCATTGCCGACTTAAAATCGGAAACCTTCTCCTTTGTAAAAAATGCACTCAAAAGAGAACCCAACCTGTTGATTGACAAAGGAATGCCATGCTTCTCCGAGGCTTCAATGAAAGCGGCCTCAAGCTGTTCCGCCTTACGGGCAAGGTCTTCGTAAATCAAGGGATTGTCCCTTAGGATTTCAAGAGTCTTTATTCCTGCAGCCATTGCCACCGGGTTGCCTGACAGGGTACCTGCCTGATATACCGGACCATTGGGAGATATGAGGTTCATGATATCCTTTCTTCCCCCATATGCGCCCACAGGCATTCCTCCGCCGATGATCTTTCCGAATACCGTAAGGTCGGGAGTAATGTTGAAATATCCCTGAGCTCCGCCATATGCCAGCCTGAAGCCTGTGATAACCTCGTCGAAAATCAATAGTGCACCGTATTCCCGGGTTAGTTTCCTCACTGCTTCAAGGAACGCAATGTCCGGTAAAACCACGCCCATATTGCCGGCCACAGGTTCAATGATCACTGCGGCCAGTTCTCCGCCCGATACTTTGAACATTTCTTCAAGTTCCCCGCAGTTATTGTATACAGCCGTCAGAGTGTTCCTTACATAATCCAAAGGCACCCCTGCACTATCTGGTACTCCAGTTGTCAGCGCTCCTGAACCTGCTTTTACCAGAAGGCCGTCGGAATGGCCATGATAGCAACCTTCAAATTTCAGGATCTTGTTTCTTCCCGTAAATCCCCTTGCAAGTCTTATCGCACTCATAACAGCTTCTGTACCGGAGCTAACCATTCTGACCATCTCTATGGAAGGAACCGCACTGCATATGAGCTGTGCCAGTTTGATTTCCTTTTCCGTTGGCGCGCCATAGCTTGTGCCTTCCTCCGATGCCTTTTTAATTTCTTCTATGACCTCAGGGCAGGCATGTCCAAGAATCATTGGACCCCATGAACCGATATAATCAATGTATTCATTCCCATCCGCATCAACTATTTTCGATCCCTTCGCGCTCCTGATAAAAGGCGGATTCAAGCCCACCGATTTATAAGCCCTTACCGGACTGTTCACACCGCCGGGTATGATTTGTTTCGCGATTTCGAAAAGCTCTGCTGATTTCGTTCTGTTCATAGCGAATCCTCCTTTAGCCAGGCTGCAAGCTGCTTTGCAAAATAGGTTATTATTATTTTCGCTCCGGCTCTTTTAATTGCTGTAACAGCTTCAAGAACAGCACCTTTTTCATCGATCCAGCCATTTGCCGCGGCAGCCTTGATCATGGAATATTCTCCACTTACGCTGTAGGCTGCAACCGGAACATTGGAATACCTGCTTACTTCATTTATAATATCAAGATATGCAAGTGCGGGTTTCACCATCACGATATCCGCGCCCTCCTCAATATCCAGCTCCACTTCGCGAAGGGCTTCCCTTGCATTCCCATAATCCATCTGGTAAGTCTTCCTGTCTCCAAATGCAGGTTTTGATTGGGCAGCATCTCTGAAAGGGCCATAAAAGGAGGAGGAATATTTGGCGCTGTAAGCCATGACTGCAATATCCGTGTAGCCGTTTCCGTCCAGAGCCGATCTTATCGCCGCTATCCTTCCATCCATCATGTCAGAAGGTGCGATGATATCCGCTCCCGCCGCTGCATAACTGACAGCTGACTTAGCTATTAATTCAACCGAGCTGTCATTGAGAATTTTCCCGGCCTCAACGACTCCGCAGTGACCATGACTGGTGTATTCACACAAGCATACATCAGCAATTAAAAGCAGGTTCGGGAAACTGCTTTTTGCAGCTCTCAAGGCTCTCTGTATGATGCCGTTGTCATCGTAGGCCTGGGAGCCGGCTTCATCCTTCCTGTCCGGAATACCGAAAAGCAGCACCCCAGGTATGCCAAGCTTTTGAACCTCGTCCAGTTCCATCAGAAACATATCGATCGACAGATGAAACACTCCGGGCATGGAGGGTATTTCCTTTCTTATTCCTTCTCCCTCAACGATAAACAACGGGTAAATAAGATCCTCAACTGTTACTGATGTCTCTCTTACAAGCTTTCTTATTTCTGCGCTTACGCGCAGACGTCTTGGTCTTTTAATCAAAGCAGTCATCCTCCCCTGGTGATTTGCACCAATTTATCAACAATACCTTCAATTGTATAAATGTCAGCCATTGCACTTACATTCAGCCCCAGTTTTTCTGCCGCTTCCATCGTTACAGGCCCGATACAGACTAGTTTTGCACCCGAAAGCTTATCAAGGTTTTCTGCGCCAAGAATCGAAACAAAGTTTTTAACTGTGGAGGCGCTTGTAAAAGTGATGAAATCAATTTCATTTTCTTCCAATCGCTCCAGTATACCCTGTCTGTCGGAGGTTTCCAGAGAGGTGCTGTAAACCGTAAGCTCTTCAAAGGCTATGTTGTTTTTCGTCAAGCCCTCCGACAGCTCCTCGCTTGCCATATCAGCCCTTGCCAGCAAAACCTTTTCACCAGGTCTGACATAATCCAGCAAGCCTTTGAGCAGCTCCGAGGAGGTAAAAGCCTCAGGCCTGTAGAAAACCTCAAGCCCAAGCGCCTCCAATTCTTTTGCAGTCGCTTCCCCAACCGCACAGAGCCTTATTCCCCAAAGGCGTCTTATGTCTACTTTTATCTCCTTCATTCTCATAAAAAAGACTTTTACACCATGAACACTTGTGAATACGATCCACCTAAATGCATAAAGATTTCTTAATATCTTGTCAAATTGGAGATACTCCTGCGGCGGCTGAACCTTGATAGTTGGAAATTCAATTGCCTCTCCGCCAAGCTGTTCGATTGCATCCACCAGCTTTCCCGCTTGCTCTCTGGTTCTTGTCACGATGACCTTTTTGCCGAAAAGGCTGCCTTTGGAGAACCATTGAAGCTTGTCGCGCAGTTCCGCCACACCGCCTATGACAGTGACCGCAGGAGACTTTATTCCCGCTTCCCCAACCTTTTGCGCAATGTCCTTCAGAGTTCCGGAAACAACCCTTTGGGATACCGTAGTACCATTTTCAATGACAGCGGCAGGAGTTGTCCCTTTCTTCCCGAATCTTATAAGATTACTGCAAATTTCCGCAATATTTTTTATTCCCATCAGGAATACAAGTGTGCCCTCAAGTTTGGCCAGAAGTTCAAAATCAATAAAGCTCTCTGCCTTACCGGGTTTTTCATGGCCTGTTATAATATGAAGTGAGGAGCAATAGTCTCTGTGCGTAACAGGTATTCCAGCATAAGCCGGTACGGCAATAGCGGAGGTCACGCCGGGGATAATCTCAAACGAGATTCCATGCTCAGAAAGAGCTTCTGCTTCCTCGCCCCCTCTTCCGAACACAAAAGGGTCGCCTCCCTTGACTCTGGCAACCACCTTTCCTTCCAGAGCCTTCTTTACCAGAATTTCATTGATCCCCTCCTGGGGGACTGTATGAAGATCCGGCAGCTTGCCTGCATAGATCAGCTCGGCATCCTCTTTGGCAAAGCTCAATATCTTTGTACTTACGAGCCTGTCATAAACAATGACATCCGCTTTTTTTATACACTCTGCAGCCTTTAATGTAATCAGCTTATAGTCACCGGGCCCGACGCCCAGTATATACACCTTGCCATATTCAGACATTATATGTTCCTCCGCTACCGGAATGAAGCAAATAATAAATTTCACTTTCCAAGTGGCCTTTTTCTGGCAATACAGCGTTGCCGCCGGTTGCAATAAACAATTATTGCGCCTTGCTCCGCCTTGTCCTGCCAAAAACCATCTTTCTTGAAAATTGTGCTCTATTATTTACATATTCCTCAATATTCTCTCCGCGAGCTTTTCGCCCAAGGATGCCGCATCATGTTTACCGCCCTCAATCCAATCCCGGCAGGTTTCCGTTTTATCCTCCGATGCAAGGAAACCGTAAACCTTCATCCTGTTGCCTTCAATGACAGCATGCGCAGCAATGGGAGTGCTGCAGTTCCCATTCAGCTTTAACAAATAGGCCCTTTCAGCACTGACCGCCAGAAAAGCTTCCTCGTCATGAATACTTTCAAGGAGATATTCCACATCCTCTCCCTTTCTCGTTTCAATGCCAAGAACTCCCTGTCCCACTGCAGGAATCATCTGGTCAATCTCAAAGCACTGGACGCATTTATTTTCCAGGCCAAGTCTCTTAAGCCCCGCCATCGCAAGAATAATTGCATCATACTCCCTGTTTTCAAGCTTGTTGATTCTTGTCGGAACATTACCTCTCAGCGTTTTCATTACCAGGTCATGGCGTAACTGCTGAAGCTGGACTTCCCTCCGAACACTGCTGGTGCCCACGACTGCCTGGCTTTCCAACTGATCCAGCGTTTTACCGTCCCATGAAATGAGCGCATCCCTTGGATCTTCTCTTTTTGAAACTGCAGCGATAGTCAGCCCCTCCGGTAATTCGGCAGGCATATCCTTCATACTGTGAACTGCCATATCAATAGTATGATTGAGCAGGGCGTTCTCAAGCTCTTTAATGAACAATCCCTTCCCGCCTATTTTATCGAGTTTTTCATCAAGTAATAGATCACCCTGTGTCTTAAAGCCTATAAGTTCAAATTCATAATCCGGAAATTTCTTCTTAATTTCATAGATAACCAGATTACTTTGAACTATTGCAAGCTTGCTTTCTCTCGTTCCAATTCTAATCCGTCTTTTCATCATTCAAAACCTCACAAAAAATTCTTTCTGCGATCTGCTGCTTATTTAATTCTTTATCACAAAATACAGCTTCCTCCAAAATTCTGTTTAGAAGCATAGCTCTCATATCTTCATTCTCTATTTCTACAGAAGCCCTTTGGCGGTACTCCCTCAATAGGCTCATTACATCATCGTCCAGATTTGCCAGAAGACTTTCGATCTTACCCCTGATGCTCTTTGACATTGCCGGATAGCTTCCGGATGTTGTTATTCCTATTACCAGTTCATTTTTCTTTACTACTGACGGGAATATAAAAGTGCACCTCCCGGGATTGTCAGCAACATTGACAAATATGGCTTTTGCATCTGCCTCGTCTGCAATCCTTTCATTTACTTCTCTGTCCGGGGTAGCCGCTATAACCAGAAATGCTCCTTCCAGATCGCCTTCCGAATAGACTTTCTCCAAATGGGTCAAAGAGCCGGTTTCCCTTAGTTTCACTATCTTATCAATGACCACGGGGCTTATCACCACAATTTCAGCATTAAAACGAATCAAGGTCTCTATCTTGCGCGCAGCAATCCTGCCTCCACCCACCACCATACATTTCCTTCCCCTCAGCTCGATAAACAATGGAAACCTTGACATGTTGACCGCCATTCCGCCGTTGTGCTCCGGCTAATAAATAAACTAACACACAACATTTATGTCCGTTTGCATCTGCTTCCTCACAAATTCCACAACCTCATCAATAGAGCCTGCCATCCGGGGATAATTGATGTCGGGCCGTTCCACCAATACGACAGGAATCCCCAGCTTCGCAGCTGCATCAAGCTTTTGATCCGTCCCGCCTGTTTCTCCGCTTTCCTTGGTGACCATCACTGCCGCTTTGCAATACTTCAGCATTTCAATATTCATTTCTTCAGAAAATGGCCCCTTTATTGCAATAATTCTCCCCGCAGACAAGCCCGCCTCTTCACATCTTGCAACCATACGGCTGTCCGGTAGAATTCTCGCATACAGCCTCGTTTTAAAGTCGGATATTCCTTTCGTAAAAACACGAATATGGTTACTTCCGATTGTCAGAAAAATGTTCCCATCGAATTTAGCGGCTGCTTCTGCAGCCGCTTCAAAGCTTTTTACCCGTATCACCGTATTGTCTTGTGCAGACGTATTTTTGCGTTCGAATCTCAAATAAGCAGATCCTGTCTCCTCACAGGAACGTATGGCATTCATGGATACTTCCTTTGCAAAAGGATGGGAGGCGTCCACGATACAGGATACGTTATTCTTTTGAACCAGTCCTGTTATTCCTGAAAGGTCAAGTTTTCCCTCATGCACCCTGATTCCAGGGCCGGTTTCCAGCAATTCCCTGCCATAGCTTGTCGTGACGGTAGCCAGCACATCCGCCTGCATTTTTATCAGCTCACCGATAATATCCCTGGCATCTTTCGTGCCTGCAATCACCATGATACGGTTCAATCTGTTCAATATCTTCGCCCTCACCCTCACCTTACATATTCCTTCAAATCATACCCTCTTGGCGTAATTATTCTGCCATTATCCATATAGGTTTTCGAGTTTCCTATTACCACAACTGTAAACATATCAATTTCAAAATCAAGCATATTGGATAGAGTAGCGATGTCATACGCTTCCTTTTCCCTGCCGGCATTCCTCACAATCCCTACTGGTGTCTCCGCCTTCCTGTATTTAAGAACGATATTCCGGACTTTATCTATATAGTCGGTCCTTTTTTTGCTTTTGGGATTATACAGGCAGATGACAAAATCTCCTTCGGCAGCACATTCCACTCTCTTGTAGATCAGTTCCAGCGGAGTCATCAGGTCGCTTAAGCTGATGACTGCAAAGTCATGCATAATGGGAGCGCCAAGAATGGCTGCCGCGGCACTTGCCGCCGTAATTCCGGGTATAATCTCCACCGGTATCCCGCTTCCCGAACGGTTGACAACCTCCAGCATAATTCCTGCCATCCCGTAAATTCCGCAATCTCCGCTGCTTATCAGCGCAACGGATTTACCCTCCAGCGCCATTTGAAGAGCCAGCTCGCACCTTTCAATTTCGCGTGTCATTCCCGAGCTCAGGAACTCCTTGCCTGGAAAATGCTTGCCGATAAGCCCGATATAGGTACTGTATCCAATAATAATGTCTGCATCCTCAATTGCTGCTTTTGCCCGCGGCGTCATATCCGCCATGCTGCCCGGGCCTATGCCTGTTACAGCTATTTTCGACATGTTTTAGCGTTCTCCTTTACAATTGACATGTTCTAAGAGTTCTCCCTTACAATATTTTCTAAATATTTGAAATAAGTCTTTATGTCCTCTTTACTTCCATTTTCCCTAATGCTGTATACAAACCTGTTCATCATTTCATTTACGGTATTTGTGATGGAGATTCTCACCGTTTCCTTGTCTTCCTCGCTTGCACATTTTAATTTTCCTATGGCAGCCTCCGCTTTCTCTCTGGATAGCGCATCGGCATACCTTTGGATATCTTTCACAACAGGAAGAGCCTTCCTGAATTCATACCATTTCTCATATGCAACGACATATCCGTCAATCATTTCTCCTGCTTTTACTGCTTCCAGCATTCTCCTGTCAAGATTTTCATCCAGAAGTGATTTCAAATGGTCCATATTGTAATATTTCAAGCCTTCAACCTCATTGACGGACTCGTCAATATCCCTGGGTACCGCCAGATCAATGAATATCCTTTGCTTCTGCTTCACAACGGCTTTTTCAAGCATATCCCTTGTGATCGTATAGTGGGGGCTTGCCGTGGAGCTGATCACAATATCGCATTCATCCATAACCGAATACCTTTGTTCATACTCAATCAAATGGGCTTCATGATACGGTTCTGCCAACTCTTCCAGTTTACTGTGAGATCTGTTTGTTATGTATATCTTTCCAATACCTTTTGAGCACAAATCTTTAAATACAATAGAACCGATTTTCCCTGCGCCAATGACCAGCGCACATTGATTTTCCAATTTTCCGCTGCACAATTTCAAAACACATTTGACGGCAAGTGAGCCTATGGAAACTGAGTTCTTTGACAGTTCCGTGCTTGTCTTGATCTGCTTGGCTGCAGTAATGGCATCCCGGAAAAGAGTATTGAGAACGGTAGAACCCGTTCCAGCCTCCAGTGAAGTATGATGGGCCGACTTTACCTGCCCCAGGATCTGATCCTCGCCCAATACCATTGAGTCCAAACCGCTGGCTACCTCAAACAGGTGCCGGACTGCATTTACACCACCGTATGCATAAAAATATTTCTTGAGCTCATACAGATTCTCTCTTTTTACGTCACACAGTATTTTTTCTACTGCCATGCTGTCAAAGTCGTCCTCCACGGAATAAACATAAACTTCTGTTCTGTTGCAGGTTGAAAGCATCACACATTCCTTCACCAGGGGAAGTGATCGGATTTGGGCAAGTGTCATTTTTTGCTCTTCCGGATCAAAGCTTAGCTTTTCCCGCATTTCCAAAGGAGTTTTTTTATAGTTGATACCTGAAATTGTTATTTTCATAATGAAAAAACCTTCTCCTCTTCTGCCAGTGCAAGAGTAATGCCGTTGTAAACCGTTTTCGGACAAATCAGCTTTGGATTGCTGCCGGCTGGTCGTTCCGCTTTGCTCCACTGCTCGCCATGCATCCCGGCTGGTCGTTCCGCTTTGCTCCACTGCTCGCCATGCATCCCGGCTGGTCGTTCCGCTTCGCTCCTCTGCTCGCCATGCATCCCGGCTAGTACTGCGCATGCCTCAGATACGCATCCGACTCCGGTTATCTTTTTTACAAAATCCGATGACGGGAACCGGTGCTCTACTGTTTTAATTTTCTCCACAGAAAATGTTTTAAAGGAGATGTTTTTTTCACTGCAAAAGTCCAGAATTCCTCTCTCCTTTGCTTTTATTGAAATAGATGCAACACATTTTACAGAGAGCATGCTTTTACTATTCTTTTTCATAAACTCCATCACGGCCTCTTCAATGTCCTGTCGTGTCTTCCCCTTCTTGCAGCCGATACCGATTATCAGGTTCCGGGGTCTCAAATAGAGTATCCTGTCAGCATCTATCGGTGCCTTTGTGGAATTTGTCACTGCAACAGCAAGCTTGCAAAGCTGACCGGAAACAGCTGCTTCAATATTGTGTGGAAGAACTCCGGCTGTCCTGTAATCACTAAAAAAGCTCACCTTACCTCCATTGACAAGTTCAGAGCTTATGTATTTCAAGTCTCCGATGTTCTCAATGGCACAGTCATTATCGGCTGCCAGTTCATCAAACGCAATCATACCGTTAATATCCGTCGCTGTGGTAATAATCGGAATCCCTCCCATAAGGGCGGCGACCCTTCCGGCAAGACGGTTTGCCCCTCCGATATGCCCGGATAACAGACTGATGGCAAATCGCCCCAGTTCGTCTACCACTACCACTGCAGGGTCAGACTGCTTATCCTTTAGATAGGGTGCAATGCTCCGGACTGCAATTCCGCAAGCCATGATAAAAATCAAGGCATCGTAGGTATGGAATATCTTTTTAATCATCCCGTGAAAATCAACAGTAAAAGGATGAATCATAAAAAGGTCTCCATTCAGGATCACCTTTTCAATGAAATCATTTTTCAGGTAGAGATCTGCATCCAGATCCCGCCCTATTCTTCCGGCCAGCTCAATACCGTTTTTTGTAAGAGCAATCACTGCTATCTTCATTCCTTTGCACTCCTGAACTCATGTGTAAAGCTTTTATCATAAAGCTTTGACAGTTCGTATTCATCTCCGAGAAAATCGCCGACAGCTACCAGAGCTGTTTTGCTAATACCTTCTTTTTTAACCATTTCTACAATGCTCTGAAGCGTCCCATACACGATTTTCTGTTCCGGCCAGGATGCTTTATATACGACTGCAACCGGCGTATTTTCTCCATAGCCGCATTTAAGCCTGTCCACCAATTCATCCAGCATGCCGGTACTTAAGAATATAATCATTGTCGCGTTGTGCTGAGCCAGAGCTTCTATTTTTTCTTTGGAAGGCACTTCAGTCCTTCCCTCCATACGGGTTAATATCACTGTCTGAGTCACCCCCGGCAGAGTATATTCCTTTTTCAACGCAGCAGCAGCAGCCAAAAAAGAACTGACTCCAGGGATGATTTCATATTCAATCTGTTGTTTGTCCAGCGAATCCAGTTGTTCACGGATTGCCCCAAAAATCGAAGGGTCTCCCGTATGAACCCTGGCAATCTTTTTCCCTGCCCGCGTTCCTTTCACCATCACATCCAGTACTTCTTCCAAAGTCATGCCGGCGCTGTCATGGACCTCAGCGTCTTTTCGAACATTGTCCAGAAGCGCCTTATTCACAAGAGAGCCTGCATGGATGATAATATCCGCCTCTTCAATATGTCTTTTCCCCTTAACTGTTATCAAATCAGGATCTCCGGGTCCTGCGCCGATAAAATAGATCATTTCTTCCTCCATGTCCAGGCTGTGCCATGATTCAGCCATATATCCAGTTTTCAAAGCTGCTTTCTATATCACTTTCTATTCTGCTTTCTATCCGGTTTCTATCCGGTTTCTATCCGGTTTCTATCCGGTTTCTATCCGGTTTCTATCCGGTTTCTATCCGGTTTCTATCCGGTTTCTATCCGGTTTCCTATTCCAGCCCGCTTTTCTTTACAATCACAGTGGTAAAGTAACTGATTTTCTCAGCGTCTGTCAGGCTTAAGCCGTAGTCAATCTTTTCATCCTCCAGCCCACATCTGCTGACAAGAACGGATTTTTCAAGCAAGCCTTGCTCTTTTAACAGCTCCTTCAGTTTTGGAAGGCTTTTGGAGGCCTTCATTAAAACGATATTATCAAACCTTTGCAATACCTCTTCAAGGTGTTCACATTCGTAAGCAGAAGGGATAACCGCTATGGTTTCCCTGTTTTCCCCCAGGCTTACACCGGCTCTGGCAGCCGATGCGCAAAAGGACGTAATGCCTGGAATAATCTCTGTGGCATACCCCTCCCGGTGAAGCTTCTTATGAATATACATATAAGTACTGTATACCGTTGGGTCACCCAGCGTTATAAATGCAACACTTCTGTCCATATCCAGCTTCTCCCTGATTTGCCCAATGGCCTCCTTCCAGCTCTTTTCCAGAACTTTTTCATCAAAACTCATCGGGAAAATCAATTCAAGCAGTTCCTTCCCTTTTTCAAAGGCACTTTCCGCAATGGTCTGTGCCATGCTTTCCTTTTCCACTGCAGTTTTCGGAACTGCAATCACATCCACCTCCGTGAGAATCCGCTTTGCCTTGATGGTAATCAACTCCGGATCTCCCGGTCCTATTCCTACACCGTAAAGTTTTCCCGCCACGTTTACTCTCCTTAATCATTTCACTTTTCCGCGCTGATGATATAAATCGGATTCAGCGCCTGCATCAAATGCTTCTTTCCGGCCAAACGCCCCTTCGATACCGAAACACCAGTAATGTCAACATCTCTGAATCCCCTGGCATTCAAGCCCTCAAGTGCTTCACAGGCTGTCTCGACCGCTACTGCGTTCACAACAATTCTGATGCCGTGATCCATTTTAGCCGCCCAGTCCAAAATGCACTCCATCCTGCCATCCGTTCCTCCTATAAAAATTCGGTCCGGCCTCGGAAGCTCCGTCAGGATATCAGGTGCCATTCCATTCACTATAGTGACATTGCCGGGCTCAAACTTCATCACATTTGCTTTGATGAGCGCGAGGGCCTCCTGTTCCTTTTCTATAGCGTATACCCGCCCTCTTTTTGCTATCAGTCCGCATTCTACGGAAACCGACCCCGTACCTGCTCCGATATCATAAACTACCGAGTCTTCCCGGAGTCTGAGTTTGGATAAGGTCATCGTTCTGATTTCCTCCTTGGTCATGGGTACGTCCCCCCGGACAAAAAGCTGATCCGGTATACCCGGTGTTTTATACTCCCATGGCTGAGAGGCTGTTGTAAACTCCCCAGGCTGAACGGCTGCTGCAAACTCCCCAGGTCGCTGGAGAGCTGAATCCAGGGATGGATTCTCCACCAGCATGATGGAAAGGCTGTCAAACTCCAAACTTCCGATTTTATCCGGTGACCCTGTTATAATTCTCTCTTCCGGATAGGAGAGCTTCTCCCCGACTGTAATTAAAACATCTCCCAGACCATTACGGATAAGCTCCCTGCATATGCCGGCAGGTGATGAACTGCCTCCTGTGAAGAGGATTACCTTGCCATGTCTTTTTACCACATCCGACAGGTTCTGCAGTTCCCGTCCATGCAAACTTGCAATGAAAGCATCCTCCCAGCTTTTGTGTATCCTTGCACATAAATATTGAAGCGAACTGATTCCGGGATAGACCAGCATTTCGATATCGCCAAGCTTGCTTTTCAAATATTCGGAGATGCTGAAAACTCCAGGATCTCCTGAAGCAAGTACTGCCATTTTCTTTTTATCGATATTCTCAAGTATGTATCGTTCTATGTCTGCCAGTTTATTTTTTATAAGGACTTCTTCTTTTTCAAGATGAAGAAAAAGATCCAGATTCCGCCTTCCACCAATCAATACATCACTTTCTTCAATCAACTTCTTTGCTGCAGGATAAATATAGTCTTTGTCCCCCGGTCCCGTTCCTATTATATAAAGCTTATTTGCCATAGCTGCTCCCTGCCTCATCTAAAATTTTTCGTGCATTTTCATCCATAGCGAGCGCTATATTATCCTGGTGGAAAAGAATGCAGCCGACCTTTATTTTATTAAAAACGTATTCCATACATCGTGTACATACGTTAGATACAATTCTGTCATAGACACCCTGCAATCCCTTCTGATTAATAATCTCTGCAGCCGCTTCCGTGGTGCGGCATTCATATACCTGGGAAACGGTTATGGTCGATGCCCCCTCCAATGCTGCATATGCAGCCATAATTTCCATTCTTGCATCTGCGACCCTGCTGTGAGTATGAAATATCCCCGCAGCGACTTTAACAAGCTTTCCAAGATGCCCTACGATTAAAATCTTTTCCAGCCCGCACTCCACCGCTTGATCCAGCATAAAGCCCATAAAATTGCTGATCTTTATCACATTCTCTTCATCCAGACCCAGGTTTTCAGAAACAAAGTCTTCTCCGTAATTTCCAAAAATATAAACTGCAAATCTCTTCCCTTTTGCCGCCAATACCTTGAGTTCCAAAGCAAGCGCTTCCTTCCACGCCTCTTCCGACATGGGATTGACAATCCCGGAGGTGCCCAGGATTGAAATACCACCAACGATACCAAGCTTGGGGTTATATGTTTTAAGGGCTGCTTCCGCCCCTCCCGGAACGGATAATATGATTTCCACGCCCACCTCTTCCGGCAGAACTTCTCCCACTTCCTTCAAAATCATCTTCTCAGGTGCCGGATTAATCGCCGGTTTACCCACTTCAACCTTTAACCCGGGCAAGGTGACAATTCCAATTCCTTCTCCTGCAAGGATTTCAATCCCGGCTTCACGTTTTTTTCTTGCTTCTGCAAATATTTTCAACCCCGTTGTATCATCAGGATCATCTCCGCCATCTTTCACTACGGAACAGCGAACATAATCGGGAGTAACGGAGACATCCGTTACGGGCAATGTAAGTCTGACACCTGCGGGGGTATCAATACATACTTCACCAATGGCATCTCCTGAAAACAGCATCATGACGGAGGCCTTCGAAGCAGCTGCCGCACAGGAGCCTGTCGTATATCCTTTTCTAAATTTTCTGCCGTTTACAACAACATACTCTTCCATCATCACCAATTCACCCGTTGTATCCGTTAGTCCCTTAGCATGATCAGTATTGCATTCAGGATTGCAGCAGCAATATTGCTTCCGCCTTTTCTTCCTTCCGAAAGGATGTAGGGGACTCCCGCTGTCTTCAATAATTCTTTGGATTCCACTACATTCACGAAACCAACCGGCACTCCAATCACAAGAGAAGGTGAAATTACTCCTGCCTGAATCAGCTCTGCCAGCCGGATTAATGCAGTAGGAGCATTCCCTATGGCAAAGATTTTGTTATTCCCGTCCTTCGCCGCTTTTTCCATACAGATCGAAGCACGTGTAACGTTTCTTTCCTTCGCCTCCGAAGCGACCGTCTCATCATCCATATAACAGACAATCTGCCCGCCAAACCGGGAAAATAATCTTCTATTGATCCCTGCCGAAGCCATTTTTGTGTCCGTCACAATATTGCAGCCTGATTTTATAGCTTCGAAAGCCTTAGGAACAGCCGTATTACTGATTTTCAAAATTTCCGCAAAATCGAAGTCCGCAGTTGTGTGAATGACTCTTTTAATAATGCTTTCATGGAAAGGTGGAAATTCCTTTTCACCCAGTATTTCAGTAATCATTTCAAAGCTTCTTTTTTCTATGTCTTCCGGTTTCACAATTTCAATTCCGTCCAGCATGCTTCAATCCTCCTTTTCACTCTATTCCTGACACTGATCCAACGTACAATCCAATATACACCGGCTGAAAACAACAAAAAACCTCTCAACGACAATCGTCAAGAGGTTATGTATATCCGGCTAAATTCCTTGCAGGCATACGCAACACCCTCTATCGCTCGTAGAGTTCATGGTGATACAAAACAGGCAGGTCTTCTGGCTCAAGCATCATCACTCTCAAAACCTTCCCGGTTTCCCAGTGGTATATCTCAGAGAGTTCAACTTTTACAGCGGCGTGACCGCGTGGGATTTTACCCAACTTACCTTTTCACCAATTCATGGTTTTGCCAACAAAACCCGAATCGGCACCTGATTCGATTATTCAGTTTTCAATTTGATTATACGCTAATGATGCAGTGTAAACAAGCCTCTTGTACTACTAATTTAGTCCGGACTTTCTCTGATTTTCTCTTTACTTTCTCTCGACGACACTATTCAGAGGTTTCATATATAAGAACTGTTACGCAATATAAGTATGCGCAATGAACACAAGGAAACCGACCCTTTGTATTGTATTGCAACATATACAAAGTATGCGCAGCGGGGTGAATAGAGCAAGTATTAAGTAGGCGCACGCGTTTGAGTATGTACAATGGATATGTTTTTTCAGGTTAAAGATAAATAAATTTCTGTG
>WSSedL1CaDRAFT_10000138_pt1 | contig 47868 bp, 38 predicted proteins | sample WetSurSL1Cattail_FD_9464 | JGI IMG/M metagenome (IMG submission 9464)
ATCTATGCCGGTTTATACGGCGGCGGTCTTTACAAGAGCACAGACGACGGCGAAAACTGGTCGCCGATAACTTCGCTTAACGTGCCGTTTATTTACTCTATCATAACTGATAAGAGCAACAACGTGTATGTAAGTTCATGGTCAAGCGGAGTCTTTGCTTCTAAAGACGGCTCTTCCTGGAAATCGCTTGGAATGGGCGACGCTGGAGTCAGCAGTATAATCTTAAGCGCCAATTCTACTCAGGTTTTTGCAGGCACAAAGAGCGGCAAATTATACGCTCTTGATAATACTCTTAATGTTACGGGCGTTAAACAAAACAGCGTAGTTCCTGCAAGTTTCAGTTTATCGCAGAACTATCCAAACCCATTTAATCCGTCTACTATTATTGGGTTTACAGTTCCAACAGCAGGAAACTATTCGTTAAAGGTTTATAATATGTTAGGACAGGAAGTTGCAAGTCTTGTAAACGGACAACTTTCAGCCGGCGCATACAAAATAAACTTTAACGCAAGCAATCTTGCAAGCGGAGTTTACATATACAGATTAAGCGGAAATAAAGTTAATATCAGCAATAAAATGATGTTAATGAAATAGCTAAATCAGTATAACAGAATCTTCTAAAAAGCTCTGCCCCTAAAAAGGCAGAGCTTTTTTGTAATATTTATGTGCATAACTTCGATTGACATTACATACAAAACTTCTTACATTATTAAATGTAATTAGTAATATGTTCAAAATACGATTGAGTGATAATTTGATAAAAGCATAGTACTTTAATTATTTCTTTTTAGATTTAAAGAGAATTTTAATTTCAGCGGGAGAATAATTTTGGGAAAAAGAGCGGGAAATCCTTACAACATTTGCATTTCGTTAATGATTAAATACTGCTGTCAGTATGAAGAACTTAATAAAAATATACCTTTTATTTCGTCCTACATTTTTAACAAATAAATAAATTATCAAGGTAGAAAATACCATGCGACAGATTAAATATATTTTAATTGCTTGCCTATTGCTTTTTATTACTGCTTCAAATATTATGGCCCAGTGGGTTCAGACAAAAGGGCCAAATGGCGGATTTATCGGTTGTTTATACTGTAACGGAGATAACATATTTGCCGGAACAGACTTTGGAGGCGGAGTTTTTCATTCTACAAATAATGGAGCAAGCTGGACTGCTATTAATAATGGAATGACTACAGTCCCAATAGAAGTATATTCTATTTTAGCTAGCGGTTCTAATTTATTTGTTGGGACTACTACTGGTCTTTATCGTTCTGTAGATAATGGCTCAAGTTGGGTCTTAATAACAAAAGGATTCCCAGCTTTTACTAATATTTATTCTCTTGTTATTAGCGGTACTAATATCTTAGCTGGCGCCAATAATGGGCTTTATATTTCAACTGATAACGGAAATAATTGGGCTAAAAATAATAAAACATCAATCAATTCAGTACGTTCTCTCTTTGTAAACGGCGCTGATCTTTATGCTGGAGCATTTTCAAGCGTTTATAAATCAACAGATAACGGCGTTAGCTGGACTACTGCAAATAATGGGTTACCATCTGATGTTATTACAATCTCTTCTTTTGCAGCTAACGGTTTCAATCTCTTTGCGGGATCCTATGCAAAAGGCATGTATCGGTCTACTAATAATGGCGCAAACTGGACTCCAATTAATAACGGATTGCCAAACAGTTTTATAGCCTCTGTTGTTATCAAAGATTCTATTCTCTATGCAGCAGTTTATGGAGGAGTTTACGTTTCAACTAATAATGGAGATAGCTGGAACCCAATAAATAATGGTTTAACAAACTCCGATGTTCGCGCCTTAATTGTAAGCGGCGGAAATTTATTTGCAGGCACGAGCGGAAGCGGAGTTTTTCTTTCGACTAACAACGGAGCTGACTGGATCGACATAAACGATGGCATAACGAACGCTTATATTACATCCTTTGCCGTAAGCGGTTCTAACATTTTTACTACAACATGCTGCGGAGATATATACATTTCGACGGATAATGGAGATAGCTGGTTGCGTAAAAATATTAACTTGTCTGGCGTTATAGCTCTTGCTATTAGCGGAAATAATATATTTGCTGGAACCGACCATGGAGCATTTCTTTCAACTAATAATGGAACGAGTTGGAATGAAATTAATAATGGTTTAGAAAATTCTAAAATAGACGCTCTTATTGCAAAAGATTCAACCCTCTTTGCAGGGACTATTTACGGGACTTATCGCTCGGCTAACAATGGAAAAGAGTGGACTAAGATTAATAATGGTCTTATGACGAAAATAGTTACAAGCAGGTTTTTTATTAACGGAAATAATCTTTTTGCAGATACTGAACTTGGGGTTCTTCTTTCTACTGATAACGGAGACAGTTGGTCAAAAGCTAATAATGGCTTGCCATATGGCAATTCAGTTTATTCATTTGCCGCAATAGATACAAGTATATTTGCTGGAGCTCTTTATGGAGGAGTTTATCGCACAAATAATAATGGCCAGAATTGGGATAGAGTCTGTAATGGCATGCCAAATATCACGACAATTTACTCTCTTGTTGTTAGCGGTTCCAATTTGTTTGCTGGCGCTTATGGCGGCAGCGTATATCTTTCCACAAATTATGGAACTAACTGGACTGATATAAGTAATGGTTTATTAAATGATAGTTCATCGTTTAATCAAATTTATGCTCTTGCTGTCAGTGGCGAGAATATATTTGCTGGAACTGTAGGAGGCGGAGTATGGAGAAGACCTTTAAAAGAAGTAATTACAACAGTAGAAGTGCATCAGGCAACTATTCCTCATTCTTATTCTCTTGAACAGAATTATCCTAATCCATTTAACCCGTCTACTACTATAAGCTATCAACTGCCCAAAGCTTCAAAAGTTGTACTGAAAGTTTACGATGTTCTTGGACAGGAAATAATTACTCTTGTAAATTGCGATATGGAGGCTGGCGTTCATTCGGTTACGTTTAACGCAGGCAAGCTGGCAAGCGGCGTTTATCTTTACAGACTTGACGCTGGCAGTTTCTCTCAAAGCAGGAAAATGATATTGACGAAGTAAAATGAAATATAGAAATATGTTGGCGCGCGCTATGCAAACGGAGGACGTGGAAACGTAAAAATAAATTTGCTGCCTTCATCCAATTCGCTTTCTACTCTTATTTTTCCGTTATGCTTTTCTATAATATCTCTGCAAAGGATAAGGCCAAGCCCGGTTCCTTTTTCTTTAGAAGTCCCTTTTGTAGAAATGTTGTGCCCAATCTTGAAGAGGTTATCGACTTTTTCTTTTGCCATACCGACGCCGTTATCGGCAATGCAAATTTCGGATATGGCGTCTCTTTGTTCAGCTGAAATAAAAATAGCGCCGCCGTGATGAGTAAATTTTATACTGTTGGATATTATGTTCCGTATTACAAGGTGCAGCATGCTTTTATCGGCATAAACTTCAAAATGTCGGTCGACTGTATTGTTAATAGAAATTTCTTTGTTTATAGCTGAAAATTTCAATTGGTTTACAACGCTAGTAACTTCGTCATATAGGAGATTGCAATCCGGATTAAAAGGCATTCTGTTTGTTTGCAGCCTTGACCAATCTAGCAGATTAGTTAACAGTTTAAATTGTTCTTTAAGCGCGTCGTGTAAATCGCCGCTTAAGGATTTTATGTCTTCTTTATTGAGTTTGTCAACGTCGTTATGTAGTATTTCCGAAAAGCCAAGAAACGCCTGGAATGGTCCTCTGAGATCGTGCGATATAATAGAAAAGAATCTATCTTTAGAAGCGTTTAATTCGCTGAGTTCGGCGTTTGCAGTTTGGAGTTCCTCTGTCCTTTCGTTAATCCGTTTTTCTAGACCTATATTGGATTCTTCAAGCTGGTGAGATAAATCTTCAACCTGTTTGAACGATTTTGAAAATTTGAGAGAAATTACATAGGATTGAATTACTATATAAATTATAAATGCAAACGGAAGATAATAACCAGTATAAAGATAGCCGATCCCGTTCAGCATATCGTTGATTCCGACAGAGAAAGGAATTAATACGCCTATAAGAACCAAAACCGAGTATTCTCGTTTTTCCTTTACTCCTTTTAGTATTGACAAAATAATAAATACTATTGACAGTATTACTAAATAGAAAGTAAACGTTACATATTTATGATAAGTCTGAACCGGTAAAACCACTAATAAAACTATGTTGGCTATCCAGAAAAGATTACTGATGCGGACGGCTGTTTTATTAAATACACGAGGTAAGAAAGCGCTATAAAACAATACGGCTAACCCCATTGACGCGGCTGTCATAAACCAAATGCGGAAATATTGTTCCAAAGTAAGAAACGGGAATAGAAAGAAAATGGGTTTGTCGCCCACGCATAAGGAATCGAAGGCTAATAAAAAACACATACCCGAAAAATATAAATTGGTTTTCTCTTTTGTTCTGATTACGTATAGCATAAAGTGATAAACTGCTGTTATAAGAAGAATACCGAAACTAAATGCACATGTAAAGCCGTTTAAGTACTGTTCCTTAAAAATTTGTTCTTTCGAGCCGATAAGGATTGGGAAGTCTATGCCCGATTCTCTTATATCGTTAAAATTTGCCGCATTAACTACTAACGAAATAACATTTGTATCTATAGGGAAATAGACATATTCGGCGTGGAGTTCAGTTCTGTAATCTTTTACCGAGGAGCTTACGTTTCCATCTTTAACATAAAGCCGATTATTAATCCACAAGGAATAAGCGGAATGAATATCCCCAACTCTTAACCCAATTATATTAGGTTTATAGTTATTAGCCGTCTTTTTAACAACAAGAGAATTATTAAATTTAATATTCAACCGATATGTGGCAAAACCGAAATGCGAGAGGCTCTTGCCGTTCATGTTCACTTCCTCCCAAACCCATTCATAAGGGACGTTCATGTAGTAGTCTGGTTTGTAATTGCCGGAGTCAAAATTAGCCGGGGTTAATAATTTTTGCCAGTAGAATTCCCATCGGCCGTTTAATTGGGTAGTTCCGTTTTTATCAAAATTCCAGTTAGTAAGGTCTAATGTTCCTTTAACAGCCTGAGGCTTATTTTCGGTTTGCGAAAACACAAATGAGGATAAAATGCCCCATAAGAGGAATAATATGTAAGGTGAAATTTTCTGGCGCATTATTATAATCGTTAATTTTTGCAATATAAAAAAAATATTTCATATTTCCCTAACGAAAATTGTATTTCAATTCCGTATCTTACAATTTCGTTTTCGATTTTTTTTTATTGAGCTTAAATTTGTATTTAATATAACTAAACAAACTATTCATGCTATAGAAATCGCTTTTGCCGGCAGGCTGTTAGACGGATAAGTTGCCGGTTATAAAAAGTTAAATAAGAATGGAGTTATTATCTTAAAAAGTCTTACAATCCCCGCATTATTGGAATCGACATTCCAAAAGCATTCTGATAGAATTGCTTTGTCATTTATAGACGATTATACATTAAAGTATTCAGATATAAAAAATAAAATAAGTTCAATTTCTTCTTACCTGAAAGACCAGGGAATAATAAAAGGAGACAGAGTCGCAGTGCTTGGCGAAAACCATCCCAACTGGGGGCTTGCATATTTTGCAATTACTTCAATCGGCGCGGTTGCCGTGCCTGTGATGTATGATTTTAGCCCGTCTGAAGTAGCGCATATACTGCGTCATTCAGGGAGCAAAATACTTTTTATTTCTACTAAGTATTGCAATAAAATTGAAGATCTTAAAAATAACGAAATTCAGCAGATTGTGCTGTTGGACGATTTTTCTATTCTTCCGGAAAATTTTGAAAAATCTTCTTTGCGTAAGTTTATAGAAGAAGGGAAGAAAGAATTTTCAAAAATAAAGGAAGCGGCTCTTAAATTTGTTGGATTGCAAAACGCCGAAATAAAGGAAGATGATTTGGCTTCTTTAATATATACTTCCGGCACTACAGGGCAGTCTAAAGGCGTGATGCTAAGTCATAAAAATATTGTGTCTGACACTGTTTCTGTTATAAAAATGACTGGTATTACTCCTGAAGACAAGATGTTGTCGATATTGCCTCTTTCGCATGCTATGGAGTGCACCTTGGGGCTTATTACTCCAATAATGGCAGGAGCGTCGGGTTATTATCTTAATAAATTACCAACAGCTTCGTCTTTGTTGCCTGCGTTGAAAAAAGTACGCCCTACAATTATGGTTTCTGTTCCGCTGATTATTGAGAAAATTTATAAATTGAAAATTCTTCCGAATTTTAAGAAGAATTTTGCAGTTAAAGCTCTATATCATACTCCCCTGATAAGAAAAAAAATGAACCTGATGGCCGGCAAAAAACTAGTACAGGCTTTTGGCGGAAAATTAAAGATGCTTTGCATTGGCGGCGCAGCGTTGGCGGGCGACGTAGAAAAATTTCTTCACGAAGCTAAGTTCCCATATACGGTTGGATATGGATTGACTGAAACGGCTCCTTTGGTTACCGGAAATATTCCTTCAGATTTTGTATTTCATTCCGTTGGCAAACCTTTGGGAGGCGTACAGATAAAAATAGAGAAGACAAGCCCCGACTCTGAAAACGGAGAAATTCTTGTAAAAGGAGGTAATGTTATGCAAGGTTATTATAAAATGCCTGAAAAAACAAAAGAAGCTTTTACCGAGGACGGTTGGTTCAGAACGGGAGATCTTGGCTGTATAAATAAAAAAGGGTATCTTTTTATTAAGGGAAGAATAAAAAACATGATCCTTGGCTCGAATGGCAAAAATATTTATCCGGAAGAACTTGAAGCGATTATTAATGAGTGTAGTTATGTAATGGAGTCGCTTGTTTACGATATTGGAGGACGTTTAGCCGCCAGAATTCATCTTGATTATAAATCTTTAGACGAAGCCTGGTTCTCAAAAAAATTCAGCGAGTCTGAAATAAGAAAAGAGATTAAAAAACTGCTTAGTAATATTGTAGATGAAGTAAACCAGCGAGTTCCTGGTTTTTCAAGGATATCGTCTGTATATGAGCAGCCAGAACCTTTTGAAAAAACTCCGACTCTTAAAATTAAACGTTACGTTTACGTTTAGTAGTTTTTAAGGATTCGAAAAGCATTTTCAAAAGATTCAGTTAGAGTTATACTTTTAATGAAAGTAAGTAATTGCCCAGTAAGCAAAAGCTGAGATGGCCGCGGAAATTGGGATTGTGAGAACCCACGCCCAAACTAAATCTAACGTTACCCGCCATTTTACCGCCGATAATCTTTTTGTTAATCCGGTTCCAACAATACAGCCTGTTATGGTGTGTGTTGTGCTAACAGGAATACCCAATATTGCGGTTCCAAAAAGCGTAAGAGCTCCGGCAGTTTCTGCGCTGAAACCTTCAAACGGCCTAAGCTTGGTAATTTTTTGTCCCATCGTTTTTACAATGCGCCAGCCTCCTGAAAGAGTTCCTGCGGCAATAGCCGCATGGCAAGACAGAACTACCCAAAGAGGTATTTCGGAACCTTTACTCATTTTGCCTGTTGAAACCAGGGCTACAAAAATAATTCCCATCATCTTCTGAGCGTCATTAGAGCCATGACCAAGGCTATAGGACGCCGATGATAATAGCTGAAGTTTTCTGAAAAGTTTATCTACTTTCCAAGGGGATTGATTTTTGAAAATGTGTAGATTGATGACTGAAAAGATAAATGAAATTACAATTCCTATAATAGGGGCTAAAAAGATGAATGCTATTATCTTTAAAACTTCCGGGATAAAAATTGCTCCAAATCCTGCTTTAGCTACAGCGGCGCCCACAAATCCGCCAACTAAAGTATGCGACGAGCTTGACGGAATACCAAGCCACCAGGTAAGTAAATTCCAGACTATCGCCGCAAAAAGTCCGCTGCCAATTACAACCAGATCAACTACGTCAGTATGTACTATGCCAGTGCCAATTGTATTTGCAACATGAAGGCCAAAGACAAGAAATGCTACAAAGTTAAAAAAAGCCGCCCAGATTACTGCGTAACGGGGCGAAAGCACTCTTGTGGATACTACTGTGGCAATTGAATTTGCAGCGTCATGAAAACCGTTGATAAAATCGAATATGAGCGAAAGCGCTATTATTGTATAAAGTGCAAGCATGTGTTTAAATTCTTATAAAATCAAAATTGTTAATTTGTTATTATCTGCATTTGCTTCTTTTTTAAGAGTTTTTAATGAAGATTGACATAATGACATTAGCCGTAGATTGGCATTTGTCCGAAGCATTTTCCAGCATTTCAAGAATTTCTTTTTTCTTGATTAATTTGAGCGGATCTTTTTCTTTTAGGAATAATTGTTTAAGAGAGCTTCTATATATATTGTCCGCTTCCGATTCCAAATCTTTTACGGCTTTGCATTCGTTTATGTGGTCGCCGCTGTTTTTAAGATGCTGGATAACTACGCCAAGCTCGTTTATTTGCTGAAGAACTACTGCGGTAAGGTTTTCGGCATTTTCAATTCTTTCTTCTAAGTTGAAAATATCAACGCGGATGGCAGCTCCAAGTAGTATATCGCCAATTGCGTCTAATTTTTTAGTCAGACTAAAAATATCTTCGCGGTCAAAAGGAGTGATAAAACTTTTGTTTAATCTTTTGAATATCCGGTTAGATACTTCGTCGCATCTATTTTCTATTGGTTTTAATTTTAGAAATATTTCTTTGTCATAGGTTTCCGCCGAAAAAAAATCGTGCGTTAATTTTGCCATTTCCTGAAGACGAGCAATAACTTCTTTGAAATCGTCAAAGTATTTTTCTTCTTTGGGCATTAATTTTTTAAACATAATATCCGTCCAAATTTATTAATAACAAGACTATTAATTTACTTAAAAATAATATGAATTGGAATTCCAAAATAATGATGCGGGGTGAAATTGTATAAAACCGCAAAATTTACGGTTCGCTAAACTTAAGAATATAAAGCCTTGAGGAGTATTTATCGTTTGTTCAGTAAATATGGCAGATTGTACAATAAAGATAAGAATGTTAAGTAATAACAATTTCTTTTTTTATGCCTAATTTACGCATTTTAGAGCCGAGCGTTTTACCATTTATGCCAAGCAGGCTTGCCGCGCCGTTTTCGCCTGTTACTTTGCCGTTAGCGGCTTTTAATGCGGAAATTATGTGTTCGCGCTCCAGTTCCTGAAGTTTTTTAAATGGCGCAATGCTGGAGTTTGCAGATACGGTTTTATTTGTCATAACGTTAGGCAGCTCAAGATTTTGCGATTTTGAAATAATTACGGCGCGTTCAATAATGTGTTCAAGCTCGCGGATGTTGCCTGGCCAATCATATTGCATTAGAGCGTCAAGATCCGCTTTTTTTACAAATTTAACCTGCTTGCCGTTTTTTTTAGAATATTTTTCGAGGAAAAATTTAACAAATAATGGTATGTCTTCAATCCTTTTACGAAGCGGGGGAACTTCGATAGGGAAGACGTTTAAGCGGAAAAATAGATCTGCTCTAAAATTTCCTTTTTCTACTTCTTTTTCTAAATTTCTGTTTGTTGCCGAAATTACTCTAACGTCGGTTTTAATTGTTTGTTTTCCTCCAATTCTTTCAAATTCAAGCTCCTGCAAAACCCGGAGTAGTTTTGCCTGAAGTTCAAGCGGCAATTCGCCTATTTCGTCTAAAAATATTGTTCCGCCGTTAGCTAATTCAAATTTACCTATTCGGCGTTCAATTGCGCCTGTAAAGCTTCCTTTTTCGTGTCCGAATAATTCCGATTCAATTAATTGCGCCGGCAGAGCCGTACAATTAACTTTAACAAGCGTGCGATCCTTTCTGCCTGACAGATCGTGGAGCGCTCTGGCTATCAATTCCTTTCCGGTTCCGGTTTCTCCCTGTATTAAAACCGTAACGTCAAGCGGCGCTACCTGTTTGACCTTATTTAGTACGCTATGAATTTCAAAACTATTACCGACTATTTCCTGGAAATTATTTTCAAGGTTGATTTCGTCAAGCAGATAGTTCTTTTCCTGTTCTATCTGTTTTTTTAGATGGTTTATCTCTTCGTATGCAAAAAAGTTTTTTAGGATCATTGAAATCTGAGGAAGCAGCTTTATAAAAAAGTCGACTTCCAGCTCTACAAAGACCCCATTATTCCTCAGCTTAGTTATATAGTCTAATTCTTCAACTATATCTCTAGAAAGAATAATATTAATTTCCTCGTCTTCGCTTTGGTTGTAGTTAATAAAAAGGATTGATGAAATATTAAATTTTTCCTTAAGAAATCTAAAGTGTGAAGACTGCTGGCAAAGCAGCGAAAAATTATCGTCTTCAAACTCATAGTAATTATTTTCGCTGTCAGTTCTGATATGCGATTTTAAAGTCAGAAAAGGGATGTCCATATTACGGCTCAAAGGGAAAGTTTTGAATTTCCCGTTTTGTCCTTTCGTAAAACAAACAGTTATGGATTCGTTTGAAACAAGGTTCTTAACGTTAATGCCCAGATACTTTATAGACATAAGTTTGTCTATCTCCTGGACGAATTTTCTAAATAGCTGATCCCTGTCTTTTATTGTTACAAGAGAATTTGTGAGTTCCAGTTGAACGTCTTTTATGCATTCGCGCTGATATATTTCGCTATAAGCAATTGTTACGCTTATAAGTATCGCAACCTGATTTGCGATCTGCTGAAGAAAAGCCATTTCCTCTGAATTGATTTGATTTTCTTTCTCGAATGCCAGAATCAGAAATCCGATTATTTTCCCGCCGGTTTGTAATGGGCAGTGGATGACTTCTGCAATTTTATTTTTTTCAAACAAATCGTTCAAGATTTTGAAATTAGGATAATTGTTCTCATTTTTTAAGTCTGTTATGGTTAATCTTGAAATTTGAGAATCGGTGGTTGAAATTTTGATTGGAGCTTTTTCTATCAGAACTTTTTTATGAATATCAAGCGCGCCGTCTATATCAAGGTAATACTCTTCTTCATCGGTATGGGTTCGTTTCTTTTTGTTAGAATTATCTTTTGGAATTGAAGCTACTCCTTTAAGATAAATTTCGAGATGAGTTCTGTCTTTATTTAATAGTTCAAATCCCGCTAAATGAAATGGGAAAATAGCGCTTAGTTTAGAAAATATAATTCTAAACAGAACCATCGTATCGCGCGTAGTGGCGATAGCTTCGTTAATAGAAAGAAGAATATTCAGATCTTCTGGTTTCATTAAATACCCTAAAATTGCTTAAATGCTTAAATATAAGAAGTAAAATAAAGATATTTCTTATATATAAGCAATAACATTTTCCCAAATTAGTTATAGTACCCAAAAACGGCCCTGTTTTTGCAATTATTTCCCTATCCGGTTTCCTGGCGCCCAACTTGTATAATATACACATAGAAAAGAAGAAAATATATCATATAAAGGAGTTTGATTGAAACGTACTAAGATATTAAGATTTTCTGGTTTTGTAATAGCCATTTTAGCGCTTCCGTTCTTCGGCAGTATTTATGGGCAGGATCAGGCAAAATCATTTTCTCTGAAAGAATGCATAAATTATGTGAAGAAGCAAAGCAGCAATATAAAAAATGCAAAGATACAGGAATCTATAGCAGAGAAAAAAGTAAACGAAACTCTTGGCTCTGGTTTGCCTCAGATAAGCGTAGCCGGTAATTTGGTAGATAATTTAGAACTTCCGGTTCAGCTTATTCCAGGAGAATTTTTAGGAGGAGCCCCCGGCTCTACTATTCCCTTAAAATTCGGAACAAAATATAGTCTGGGTTTTACTGGCCAATTTTCACAACTCCTTTTTGACGGTTCCTTTTTTATAGGAGTAGAAGCCGCAAAAAAAGCTACAAGCTATTATAAACAAAATACGGAAAGCGTTTCTGAAAGCGCAATTTATAATGTGGCGTCGGCATATTATCAGACTTTGATTGTTCAAAAACAAATTGATCTTTTACAGTACAATATTGCGTCGCTGAAAAAAACTCTTGAAGACTCTAAACTGCTTTTTGAAAATGGCAAAATGAAAGAAGTTGACGTGGACAGAATTCAGGTAAGCTATAACAACCTTTTATTTCAGGAAAGAAATGCAAACGAGAGTCTGAAACAGGCTTATAATGTATTGAAGTATCAAATGAGCATGCCAATTGAAGAGTCAATTGTTTTGTCTGATAACAGTTTTGCCAGGAACGATTCTCTTTCCTTTGACGCAAATAAAACTTTTAAATCGCAGGAAGATAAAATTGAAAGCTATGAAAATATAGCAGATTACAGAGTATTAAAAACAAATATGGAGTTGTTGCAATTAGATAAGAAAAACCAAATATCTAAATATTATCCAACTCTAAGCGCCTATGGAAGTTATACCTATCAATCGCAGCGGGAAAAGTTCGATCTGTTAACACCAAGAGCTGATTGGTTTAAATCGTATTCAGTCGGAATAAAATTGAATATCCCAATATTTACAGGCGGACAAACATACGCCCGCATTCAGCAGTCTTCTTTAAGCATTGAAAAAATTGAAGAAGATATGAAAAATGCGCGTCTGGGTATTGATATGCAGGCTTCAAACGCTTTAATAAAATATAAAAACGCTTGCGATAACGTAGAGTCTGAAACGCGTAATGTGAATCTTGCTCAAAAGGTATATAAAATTACGCAGCTTGAATATAACGAAGGAACTAATACAGCTTCGGATTTAGTGGACTCTGAAATGAAATACCGCGAAGCCCAGACTAATTATATAAATTCTCTTCTGAATCTTTATATAGCCCGTTTGGATCTTGAAAAATCAAAAGGAAATCTGATTGTTTATTTGGATTCCATAAGCAATAATTAAGCATTTTAATAAAAAACGAGAAAACGACAAAATGAAGAAAAAAGTTTTAATAATTGGAGCGGCGGTAATTATACTTGGATTAATTACAGTTCAGTTGTTATCCAATAAATCTAAGATAGACTCTAAAAAGAAAGTAGATACGTCCGTTAAATCTGTCACTGTTACAGTTGATAACGTAGTAAGAAGAGAAAGCGCAAGCAATCTTGATTTGGTTGGAACTACAATTCCTACAAACGAAGTGCTATTGCAATCCGAAGTAGCGGCTCAGGTGACGGAAATCCATTTCAAAATAGGCGACTATGTTACCAAAGGGAAGCTTCTTGTTCAGCTTGACGACAAGTTAAGAGAGCTGGCGTTAGAATCGGCAAAATTAAATCTATCTAAGCTGGAAGACGAGTATAATAAAACTAAAAATCTTTATAGCGGCAAAGCAAGTTCAGAAACTCAATTAAGAGACAGCCGGATAAATTATGAAACTGCAAAGGTAGCCGTCAATCAGGCAAAAAAACAATTAGATCAGGCAAGGATAACGGCTCCTCAGAGCGGATATATAGTTCAGAAATTTGTTGAAAAAGGTTCGTATTTAAATGTAGGCAGTCAGGTTCTTTCTATAGTTGATTTATCTAAATTAAAAGTAGCTCTGAATGTTGCAGAAAGCGACGTTTACAAATTGAAGCTGGGACAAAATGTAAATATAACAGCTTCTGTTTATCAGGGCGTAACATATTCCGGACGGGTTAGTTTTATAAGCGCAAAAGGAGACAAGACGCATAATTATTCCGTGGAAGTTGAAATCAATAATCAGCCTTCGCATCAGCTAAAAGCAGGCACTTTTGTAACTGTTGATTTTGCTTTCCAAAGTTCGGGTTCATCGTTACAGTTCCTTCGCCAGGCCTTGGTAGGCAGTATTAAAGACGCTAAAGTATATGTAGTGCGCAACAACGTTGCTCATTTAGAGTCAATAACAATTGGTAAAGATTTTGGCAAATACTTTGAAGCGGTAAGCGGATTAAACGAAGGCGATCAGATAGTAATAGACGGACAAATTAACTTAGTTGACGGAAGCGCTGTTACAACAATTAAAAAAACGAATGAGTAATTAAAATGATTGAACTATCCATAAAAAGACCTTTGATCGTGTTTGTGCTGTTTTCTATAATAGCGCTGCTTGGGATTGTTACGTTCAAATTACTCAACATCAATCTGATGCCGAAATTTGAAACTAACGTAATTACAATCACTACTATATATCCAGGAGCTTCGGCTTCGGAAGTTGAAACGTCAGTATCTAAAAAAATTGAAGATGCATTATCTTCTCTTGAAAACCTTGATAAAATTAAAACTGTTTCGCAGGAAGGAGTTTCTTCAATAGTATTGCAATTAAAAAGCGCGGCTAATCCTACAGTAAGCGTGGAAGATGCTCAGCGAAAAGTTAATGCTATTTTATCAGATCTCCCGACTGACGTTAAAGCTCCTACTATAAGCAAGTTTGCTCTTGACGAACTTCCAATTATTAGTATTGCTGTTACGGCGGATATGGATCCTACTACTTTGTATAAGCTTACAGAGGATAAAGTTCAGCCAAGATTGGCAAAGCTGCAGGGCGTGGGACAGATAACGCTTGTAGGCGGAAATAAGAGAGAAATACGTGTTAATATTGACCCGGAAAGATTAAAAGCTTATAACCTTTCTATTCTTCAGGTTCTTCAGGCTATTCAAAAAGCTAATCAGGATTTTCCTACAGGTAAAGTAGAAGAAACTGATAAGCAGTATACGGTAAGACTTTCTGCAAAATATAATTCGTTAGAGCAGTTAAAAAATACGGCAATTACCGTAGGCGCTGAAGGGAACAGAATACTTGTAAAAGACGTAGCAGAAATCCAGGACGGCATGACCGATCAGGAAGAACTTAGCCGTTTGAACAAAAAAACTTCTATTGGCATTCAGGTTAAAAAACAGACTGACGCTAACACAGTTGAAGTAGCAAGACTTGTCAAAGAAGAAATGAAACAAATAGAGAAAGAGTATACGTCGGAAAACCTGAAATATGAAATAGCTTCAGATAGCTCTACATTCACTATGGATTCTGTAAACGCAGTAGTTGAAGATTTAGTACTTGCGATATTAATAGTTTCATTTATTTGTTTGATATTCCTTCACAGTCTGCGAAGCGCGCTTGTAGTAATGGTTGCAGTGCCTTTATCTATGCTGCCTGCGTTTATATTCCTTTATCTGTTTGGCTACTCGCTTAACGTTATGTCGTTAATGGCTCTGTCGCTTGCTGTTGGTATATTGGTTGACGATTCGATTGTAGTAGTTGAAAACATTCACCGGCATCTTGAGATGGGCAAAGGTAAAGTAAAAGCGGCGTTGGAAGGGAGTAAGCAGATAGTTGCTACAGCGGCTTCTATTACGCTTGTAATTGTAGTCGTATTTCTTCCGCTGGCTATTTCAGGCGGACTTGTTGGCAAGATATTACAGGAATTTGCCTTCCCGTTAATCGTGTCTACTTTGACAAGTCTTCTTGTTTCATTTACCCTTACGCCATTGCTCCAGTCAAAATTTGGAAAGATGGAAGATTTATCGCGCGATACTGTGGCAAATAAATTTTCTAGAGGAGTTGAAGCTGCTTTTAATAAACTAAAATCGCTTTATGAATCAGTTTTAAGATGGGGACTTGAATACAGAAAAACAGTTTTTGCTTTAGTTGTCGTTTTATTCATAGGTTCTTTGGGTTTGTTTGCCGCAGGTCTGATTGGAGCGGCCTTTATCCCCAATACCGATCAGGGCGAGTTTATTGTTGAAATGGAAATGGCTCCGCAAATATCGGTATATGAAAATAATTTACTGGCTCAAAAAGCTGAAAATCTTTTGCTTTCTAAACCAGAAATTACAAAGGTATTTACGAATGTTGGAACGTCAAGCAATATGCTTTCTTCTACGGCAAAAAATAATATAACGCAAATGACAGTATCTATGGTAGAAAAAAATAAACGTAAAATAAGCGTTGAAGATTACAGTCAAATAGTCAGGACTGAGTTATCTGCAATGTTGCCTGGAGTAAAAGTAAGAGTTTCGCCAACATCTATTGCCGGAGGAGCAGGCAACTCGCCAATCCAGATTCAGGTGAAAGGAGCCGACTTAGACAAAGTTGAGCAGGGCGCTGCAATTGTAAAAGCTATTGTACTAAAGACTCCAGGCACAAGCGACGTTAAGTATTCTATCGACGATCCAAAGCCTGAAATTCAGGTGCAGATTAACAGAGATAAAATGGCTCAATTAGGGCTATCAATATATGACGTTGGCGCTACGCTCCGTACGTCTTTAGCAGGCAATACAGATTCTAAATATAAAGATGGAAACTACGAATACGACATTAATATTAAGTTTGACAAATTTGATAAACAAAACTTAGACGACGTTTCAAAAATCACATTTTTAAACGATAAGGGACAATTGATAGAGCTAAAGCAATTTGCAGACGTGTCTCAATCTGTTGGACCAAGTATGCTTGAACGAAATGACAGAATAACTTCTATTACGGTAAACAGTAATGTAGTAGGCAGACCGACAGGAACTGTTTCTGAAGAAATATCAAAAGCTATTAAAGGCAAGCTGCCGCAGGGCGTTTCAATAGAAGACGCAGGTAGTATTAAGCAGCAGAATGAAGCCTTCTCAAGCCTTTTGTTTTCTCTGATTGCTGCGATAATTCTTGTTTACTTAATTATGGTGGCTTTGTATAACTCGCTGTTGTATCCGTTTGTTGTGTTGTTCTCTATCCCTGTGGCTATGATAGGGTCGTTTATGGCTTTAGCGTTAACGATGGAAAATCTAACAATCTTTTCAATTGTAGGGCTGATTACTCTTATTGGTCTGGTTGCAAAGAACGCGATACTTATTGTCGATTTTACAAATAACCTTAGAGCTGAAGGAAAAGAATTAAAGGAAGCTTTGATAGAAGCTGGTAAAGAAAGACTAAGACCTATTTTGATGACTACGCTTGCAATGGTATTCGGTATGCTTCCTATCGCTATTGCTACAGGCGCGGGCGCAGAAATTAAAAACGGAATGGCCTGGGTTATTATTGGCGGCTTGACAAGCTCGCTGTTGTTGACTCTTATTTTGGTTCCGGCTGTATATCTTTCGCTAGAAAACTTAGCGACTGGATTCCGGGCTAAACAAAAAGCAAAAAAAGAAAAAGAACTTGAAACCGAAGGAAAAATATTTGAATATTAGATGCGCATCTATTGAATCAAATAAATGTTAAATAAAAAAATGAATACTATAGGAGAAAATATAATGAAAAAGTTAATGGGATCTTTATTAGCAGTAGTATTGTTCGCTACTATCGCATCAGCGCAGGTTACTAAAGCAGGTAAGATTGGAATTGGCGTAGACGGAGTAACCTCGCCAAATCTTACGGCGAAATATTTCTTTAACGAAAATATCGCTTCTGAATTAACCGTAGGAGCAAATATTTATTCGCCGGGCGGAGACGCAACCACTGGTTATACAAAAGTCACAGGTTCAGATGTTAGAGTAGGGTTGTCTTTGTTATATCATTTCACCGGGAATGAATTCGTTCCTTATTTAGGCGTTGAAGGTTTGTACGAAACTAATAAGGAAGGCGGATTTTATACTAAGGAACCCGACGCTAAAAACGATGTAGTTGTCAGCGCAGTATTTGGCGGCGAGTATTTTATCGCTAAACAATTCAGCCTTGGTGTAAAAGAAAAAGTCGGGTTCGATTTTGGTTTATCAAGAGATATTCCTAAAGAAGATTCCGATATGCATATAGGCACAAGCACATTAGTTACAGCTAAATTTTATTTCAACTAAAATATTTCCAGGCTGCCTTGCCAAAACATGAAAAATCTAATTAGTGGAACCAAAGGTAAATTCATTTAGGCAGCCTGGGTAATTTTTCAATAAAAATATGTGAAATACGAACTATAAATATTTTAACCTGAAGATATGTATAAATATATCAGGCGAGTTTAACCCGGTAGATAAAGGCTGATCGGAATACGATTGAGGTCTCTGTCTATCGGATTAAACGATTTTATTGTTTCTAATATTAATTCGATTAAACAGAATGGTGATGAAGGTAAATAGATTATGGATTATGCAATAATAGCCGCTGGAGAAGGCGAACGCTTAAAAGCTGAAGGTTGTCAAAGCTCAAAACCTCTTATACAGGTTGAAGGAAAGGCTTTGATTGAAAGAGCGCTGGAAACTTGTATCAGCAATGGAGCCGATTCAATTAGCTGTATTATAAATGAACAATCAAAAGACCTGCTTAAATATCTATCAGAATATAACTTCCCGGTAAAATTTAATTTAATAGTAAAATCTACTCCCAGCTCACTGCATAGTCTTTACGCTCTCAAACCGTATTTAATGGGCAAATCTTTTTTGTTAATGACTACTGACTCAGTATTCAGGGAAAATGAATTTAGGGAGTACTTAAACTTTATAAACGAAGATGAAGCTACTGACGGAGTATTAGCGGTTACAGATTATATTGACGATGAAAAACCGTTGTATGCTGAAATTGACCTGAACGGCAGAATAAAAAGTTTTTCTGACGATGACGACTCTATACAATTTGTAACTGGCGGCATATACTATTTCAGAAAAGATATTTTTGCAATAGCTGATGAAGTATTGAAAAGCGGGACGTTACGCTTAAGGAACTTTCTTAAAAAATTAACGCAAAGCGAATTTAAATTAGCGGCATACGAATTCAGTAAAATTATTGACGTGGATCATATATCCGATGTTGAAAAGGCGGAAAAATTTCTTAGGCAGGGAAGATAGATGGGAATTATTCTGGATATAAAGAATTCTTTTGTTAATGGGTTTCTTGGAAAAATCTCAACGTTGCAGGATTACACGTTGCTGCTTGTAGATATTTTTAAGGGATTTCCGACAATAAAAAAGTACCGGACTGATACTCTGAAAGAGATGTATGTGATAGGAACAAAAGCTTTGCCGCTTGTTACGCTTGGAGGTTTATTTGTAGGTATAATATTAGCTATCGAAGCTGGGCATAATTTAGAAATGTTCGGCGCAACAACCTTAATTGGGCATACCGTTTCGCTTGGGATGATACGCGAGTTAGGACCCGTTATAACAGGGCTGTTGTTGGCCTCCCGTACCGGCGCAAAAAATACTTCTGAAATTGGAGCAATGCAGTTAAGCGAACAGATTGACGCTTTGCGCGCGTTCGGTTTGAGCCCGGTTGATAAACTTGTGATACCACGTTTAGTTGCCGCAATGATTATGTTTCTGCCTCTTACTCTGATTGCGGATATTGCCGGAATTATTGGAGGAATGTATGCGACTAATTCTACGTTCCATGTCGATTACGCTTTCTTTTGGGATTCGGCGCTGAAAGTTTTGAAAATGAAAGATATTTTTATTGGCTGTATCAAGCCGATATTCTTTGCTTTTTTTATCTCAAGCATTAGCTGTTATTACGGATTATCAACTAAAAGCAGCACGACTGATCTAGGCAAAAAATCAATCAACGCAGTTGTAGTGTCGGCTATAGTGGTGCTGGCTCTCGATTTTATATTTACAAAAGTAGTGTGGGAGATAATGTAAACGACGATGATTGAATTAAAAAACATAACGCTGAATTTAACTGGCCGTAAAATTTTAGATAATGTCTCTTTATCTATCGAGCAAAACTCTACTTCAGTAATACTTGGATCAAGCGGAGCCGGGAAAAGCACAATTTTAAAAATAATTCTAGGTCTGTTGAAAGCTGATAGCGGAGAGGTTATAGTAGACGGGACGAATATTACAAATAGCTCCGAAAATGAAGTGCTTGAAGTTAGAAGAAATATGGCAATGGTGTTTCAGGGAAACGCATTATTCGATTCGTTAACAGTTGAAGAAAATACTGCTTTTTTTCTGATGGAAAAAAATAATTGTTCCTTTGATAAAGTACAAAGCAAAGTTGAAGAAGTTTTGTCATTCGTCAATTTATCAGGCGCAGAAAAACTGTATCCGGATCAATTAAGCGGAGGAATGAAAAAACGCTTGGCTATTGCGCGCGCTTTGGCGCTTGACCCAAAAATTATTTTATTCGACGAGCCGACAACAGGGCTCGATCCAATTAATTCTAAAGGAGTACTTACTCTTATAGAAAAATTAAAAACTACGGGAACAACTTCTGTAATTGTTACCCATATATTAAACGATGCGATTGCTATAGGCGACGTGCTTACGGTTATTGACGAAGGACGCGTAATAGAATCCGGCGGAGTAGAACAGATACTAAGTTCAAAAGATAAATTTATAAAAGAGTTTTTTTACGAAATATTTCAGGATAGTCCATTAATTATGAATAATCGGCAAAGTGAAATTGTATGACAGAACAACCAATTAAAATAACAAAATTAAAAGTCGGCCTTACAGTATTTGTAGGCTTAATAATATTTTTCGTTTTCATAGTGTTGGTAGGCACGGATGATTTTTATTTTACAAAAACGTATAACTTGTATATCTCGCTCGATAACGTTTCCGGGCTTGTAAAAGGCGCTCCAGTTACGCTTGGCGGCTTAAGAATCGGCAATATAGACGCCATTGATCTTATTCCGACAACAGACAGGAAAAATATACGAATAAAATTGAGAGTGCAAAAAAGTTATCAAAACCAGATAACGACAAGCTCAGTAGCCGAAATAACCGGGCTTGGCATACTTGGCGATAAATTTGTTTATATATCAATAGGCAAACCAGGCGAACAGCCTTTAAGCGAAAATTCGTTTGTGCCTTTATCTTCAGGCGTTACGCTTGAGGAATTATCTAAAAACATAGCTCCGGGAATTGAAGACTTCAACAAAACTATGTCTAACATCCGTCTTATTACAGATTCGATTTCCCGCGGCAATGGAACGATCGGATCTCTTATTAACCGCCCGACTGCGGCTAATGAGCTTAGTATGATTATGGGGCGGATAAACTCTTTGCTGACTGCTATTCAGTCCAAAGACGGTTCAATTGGCAAACTAATTAGAGATAAGGAGCTTTATTCAAACCTTACAGAAGCTTCATCTAATCTGAAAAGTTTTACTCGCGAACTTAATAACGGAAACGGGACTTTAGGCAAACTGATGAAAGATGATTCGTTATATAACAGCGTAAATAAAACTGCAAGCAATGTGAACAGAATTTTATCAAAGTTTGATAACGACAGCACGGTTGTTAACGGTTTATTAAACGATAAAAAAATGTATGGAAATTTAAATTCAGTAATTAAAGATTTGAACAAACTAATAATCGATCTTAAAGAGCATCCTGATAAATACGTCAGGTTCTCAATATTTTAATTAAATAAATATTTTGCAACAATAAAAATATATACTATGGCAATTAAATTAGCAGGAATAAAAAGAAAAGAGATATATTCGCCAAATCATGTTACAAATGATCTTGCAATTATTTTGAAAACAAGCGAGGAGCTTACAAAGCTTGGATATGAAGTTGCTCTATATGACGAAGAATTTATAGAGAAAAATAATTTGGAAGAGAAATATGTGTTCTCCATGGCGCAAGGCGTGTCTGGAATTATGCATTTGCAGGAAATTGGGAAAAGCGGAAAGAAAATTATTAATTCTCCGGAATCGGCATTAAACTGCCACAGAATAAGCATGATTAACCTTATTGTAAAAGCCGGAGTTCCTTTCCCCAAAAGTTTAATTATTAACACTAACACTAATTTCTTTGAATCGTTTATCACATTTCAACCGCCTAAAGTATGGCTGAAACGTGGCGACGTGCATGCGGAACACAGCGAGGACGTATTATTGGTTTATTCAACTGATGAATTAAAAACGACTTTAAAAGAATTTAACAAACGCGGAATAAAAGAAGCTGTAATTCAGGAGCACTTGCAAGGGGACGTAATAAAGTTCTATGCAGTTAATAATCCTGAATATTTTTATTGGTTTTACCTGAATGGAACAAACCACACAAAATTTGATCTTGAAGAATTAAAACATTTTGCTTTCAGATCTGCCGTTGCGCTTGGGCTTGATATATTTGGCGGCGACGCAATAGTATCTCCTGAAGGGAAAATTTCAATAATAGATATAAACGACTGGCCGAGCTTTGCTCCGGTTAGAGATGAAGCTGCAAATCAAATTGCACAATGTATTCACAAAAAGGTACAAAATTATGTATAACACAACAAACAAAACAAAACATGCCCGTATAGTTACGGAAGTTCCTGGTAAAAAATCGTTAAGTATTTATAACGATGAACAAAAATTTATTGCGCCAGGTACGCAAACAATCGCTTCTCTTTCTAAAATAGCTCTTGAAAGAGGCGACGGAGCTATAATTGAAGACGTCGATGGAAACAGATATATCGATTTTTTTGCTGGAGTAGGCGTTGCTAGTTTAGGTTACAATCATCCTAAATATGTAAAGTTTATGACCGACCAGATTGGTAAAATTCACGTAGGCAGCTTTGTAACAAAAAACCGCGCTGAATTAGCCGAGCTGCTAGCAGAAGTTGCTCCAGGCGATATAACAAGAAGCCAGTTTTACAGCAGCGGCGCCGAAGCTGTTGAAGCCGCGTTGAGGCTTGCAAAATCGTATACAAAGAAAACAGAATTCCTTGGCTTCTGGGGCGGGTTCCATGGCAAGACTATGGGAGTGCTTGGGTTGCTTAGCGACACATTTAAATATAATCTGGGACCTCTTCCTGTCGGAACATTTTCTACTCCTTACGCAAATTGTCGCCGTTGTCCGCTGAACGATACGTTCCCGGAATGTAAATTCAGATGCGTTGACTTTATAAAAGAAAAAATACGTTATGAAACCACCAACCAAATAGCGGCAATTATTCTTGAGCCAATTCAGGGAACAAATGGAAACGTAGTTCCTCCAAAAGGTTTTCTTGTTGAATTGAAAAAATTAACCGAAGAAATTGGCGCGCTGTTGATAGTCGACGAAATGATAACGGGATTTGGTAGAACAGGAAAAATGTTCGGATGCCAGCATGACGACGTTGTTCCTGATATAATTACAATAGGCAAAGGTTTTGGCGGCGGATATCCTATGACGGGCTTGATGTCTCGCGATGAAGTAATCTCTGCAAAACCATTTTCAAATCCTTCCGGCAGTTCCTCCAGTTATGGCGGCAATCCGTTAGCTTCTGCCGCAGCTTACATCACTTTAAAAACAATTATTGAAGATGGACTTGTAGAAAACTCCCGTAAAGTCGGCGCGTTTATGCTTGAAAGATTTAAAGAACTTCAGAAGAAATATGATTTCATTGGCGACGTAAGAGGCAAGGGCCTTATGATAGGAGTTGAGTTAGTTAAAGGTAAAAATTCAAAAGAAAAGCTTGATAAAAAATATACGCAATTGATTTTTACAGAATGTCTGAAACGCGGATTGATAACTATGGGTTATAATCCGGATATAAGAATCAATCCTCCGCTGATAATTACAGAAGAAATTGCGGCTGAAGGAATAGAAATAATGGATGAGGTATTTCAAAATGTCGCAGAACAAATTAAGTATTGAAAGCACTTTAAAATCAAAAGATACTGAAGAATATCTCGACATTATCTTCTACAGACCTTTTGGTTATTTTATCGCTTTACTATCCAAAAAGTTAGGATTAACTCCAAATGGCGTAACTATCCTCAGCCTTCTGCTGGGGGTAGTTGCGGGGCATTTGTTCTATTATAATAATTTTATAATTAATCTTATTGGCGTAGTAATTCTAATTGTTTCAGAAGCTTGCGATAGCGCGGACGGGCAGCTTGCGCGCATGACAAACAACCACAGCAGATTTGGCAGAATACTTGACGGCTTAGCGAGTAACTTTACTTTTCTGAGTATTTATATACACGTTTGCCTAAGACTTATTAATGTTGGATTTTCTCCAACGATATTTATTGTGGCAATATTAGCCGGTATTAGTCATTCTTGCCAAAGCGCAATAGGCGATTACGGTAGAAACTTCTATATGTATTTTGTATACGGAAAAGAAAAAAGCGAAATAGACGATTCTGCAACGCTGATTAAAAACTATCCCGCTTTAAGCTGGACGCGTAATTTTGTAAAAAAGTTTTTGATGCGGGTATATATAAATTATACTGTTCAGCAGGAATTCCTTTCCGGCTCTGCATTAAAACTATTCCGCGTTTGTTATGAAAAATATGGAATAAATATTCCGGAAAAAATATCGCAGGAATATAAATACAAAAACAAGAGACTGATAAAATATTATAACACGCTTACTACAAATACGCGAATGATTGTTCTCTGCATAGCGGTTTTAACAAACTATGCATGGGCATATTTTCTATTTGAATTAACATTAATGAATATACTTATGATGTATGTAATGATTAAACATGAACAAAATAATGGAACGCTTTTGAATGAAGCGGTAATTGCCGGAGGTAAAATATAATGTTGAATGGAGCAATAATTGGTTTTGGTAAAATAGCCCGCGCGAGTCATCTTGAAGCGTATAAGGCCGAAAGTTTTAAAGATAAGATTAGAATAACTTCAGTAGTCGAACCGGATTCTGTAAACAGATTGAAAAGCCAGATGGAATATCCTGAAATGAAATTCTATCAATCGCTTGAAGAGCTGTTGGCGTATGATAGAATAGATTTTGTAGATATTACATGTCCGCCAAAATATCATTATGAAACTATACAAAAGTGTATTGATAATAAATTACATATTATATGCGAAAAACCTTTTACGCTAAACATTCAGGAAGCGGAATTAGTAAAGAGAAAATTAGAAAAATCGGAAATCATTTTTATTCCGTGCCATCAGTATAAATATTCTCCAATATGGAAAGAGTTTAAAAAATTTGCAGAAGAGAGCTCCGAATCAAAAAAAATATTACAGTTTAATATCTTTCGCACACAAGCGGATCCGGGGCTTGCAGACTTCTCAAATTTCTGGAGGACTACTCCTCCCGAAGAGGGGGGCGGAATACTTATCGATACAGGGATTCATTATTTATATCTTGCTCGTTGGATACTTGGACAGCCTATTAAAGTATATTCCAACTTAAAAACGCTAAAGCATTTTGATTATCGATGCGAAGACAGCGCTTTTGTAAACCTTGAAACTGAAAATGGAATAGCGCAAATATCGCTTACATGGTCGGCTGATAAAAGGTTCAACGACGCAAGAATAGTTTGCGGAGAAGGAAGCTTATTTTATGAAAGCGGACGCGATCTGCAAAAAAATATAAACGGCAAAAAAATAGAAATACCAGTCCCAGACGCTTCTGATAAGGCGCATTATGTCTCTTTGTATGAATCGTTAATTTCGGATTTTATTAATGCTGTTGAAAATAAAGAACGCCGTTTAGACTGGATAGAAGACGCATATCAATCAATTAACATTTTAACTAACTGTTATAATTCATCCGCTGCGGAAGCGGTAAAAAGCCTAGCTGATGAACAATAAAGTAAAAATATTATTCCTCATAATGGGAATGTGCTTTTTCTGTTATCTGATAGCTGATTTCGGGATAGCAAATATAGTCGCTAATCTCAAAATGACTGGATGGTATTTTGTCCCGATTATTGGCGTGTGGCTTTTTGTTTATCTACTGAATACGGCGGCATGGCAGCGAATTATAAATGATCCGAAAATATCTTTTAGGGAAATATTTTCTCTAACAGTTAGCGGTTTTGCGTTGAATTATGTGACTCCATTTTTCCAGTTAGGAGGCGAGCCATATAAAGTTCTTGCATTGAAAGAAAAACTTGGGCTTAATCGTTCGGTTGCAGTTACGCTGTCATATTTGATGCTGCACTTTTTGTCCTCGTTTTTAATGTGGATTACAGCGGTAATAATAATTCTTATTTGCGTTCCGCTTTCTCCAATTGTTTTTGCGGCGCTTGCGGCAAGCCTTGTGGTATTCGGTATTGTGGTCTTTGCATTTATGCAGGGTTACAAAAAAGGATTTACTAAATCGTTTATGTCGTTCATAATAAAAATGCCGCTGCCTAAAAAATTAGGGAAAAATATAAAAAGCAAAGAAGAATTTCTTGCAGAAGTAGACGAAAACCTGAAAGAACTATTATTAAAAAGAAAAAAAGATTTCATCCTTGCTAATATATATGAATATATGTCGCGAGTTGTATGCACGCTTGAAATATTTTTTATACTAAAAGCAATTGGGCTGGCTCCTACTGTATTGGACTCATTTATTATTAACGCCGGTTCCGGGCTGATATCAAATCTTCTGTTCTTTGTTCCTTTTGAACTTGGAGTAAAAGAAGGCGGTCTTTATGCGGTTCTTGGGTTCATGAAATTTGTTCCAGCAACTGGAATTTATGTAGGAATTGTAAACAGACTGAGAGAATTATTTTGGATACTGATAGGGTTGGTTATGATGTTTATGTCAAATAACAAAATTAAAAATAAAGAAGGTAAAGATATTCTGTATGACGAAGAAAGCGCTATTATTTGATTTCGGCGGGACGATAGACACAGACGGCGTTCACTGGAGCGAAAAATTCTGGGAAGTCTATCAAAAGCAAAATATTCCTATTTCAAAACAGGATTATGAAAAAGCTTATGTCTTTGCCGAAAATAACGTGGCCGGACAGGTTAAACCCGGCGATAGTTTTAATGTTACGTTAGAAAAACAATTACGGCTCCAAATAGAGTATTTGAAAATATTTGGAATACTTAAAGTAAGTAATTATGAAGAAGTAATAATCGGACTAAAAGACGTTTGTTACAAAGATGTTTGCAATACTATTGGCTCGGCAAAAAAAATACTTCAGGGATATAAAACAAAATATGCTTTGGGAGTAGTATCGAATTTTTATGGTAATCTTGAAACAGTTCTAAAGGAATATAAAATTAATGATTTATTCAGCGCAATTATCGATTCGGAAAAAGTAGGCTGTAAAAAACCAGATCCGGAAATATTTATATATGCGCTTACGGAACTAAAAACAGATCCATTAAACACAATAGTTATAGGAGATTCTTATGATAGAGATATACAGCCGGCTAAAAAAGTCGGGTGCTCTACAGTATGGTTAGACGGGAAGAGCTGGAAGAGGCCTTCCGATACTCATGATGCTGATTATACAATCAACTCGTTGAGCGACCTAAGTAAAATTATTTAATCACTAAACAATAATGGAGAAGGTATGAAAAATTCAGTTGACATTGCGCCTGCAAAAGGAAAACTAGGCGTACTGGTTGTCGGCGTTGACGGAGCGGTTGCAACTACATTTATTGCGGGCGTTCTAAATGTTAGAAAAGGGAGCGGCAAACCAATTGGTTCGCTCACGCAAATGGCTACTATCAGAATTGGAGAAAGAGCGGATAATGTTTTTCCGTATATAAAGGACTTTGTTCCTCTAGCTGATATTAACGATTTGGTTTTTGGCGGCTGGGATATTAGAAATGAAAATTGTTACGAAGCGGCTAATGTAGCCAAGGTCCTTTCGGAAAGAGATATCAACGCAGTAGAACAGGAACTTAAGGCTATTCATCCTATGAAAGCTGTTTTTGACCAGTTCTATGTAAAAAGATTAGAAGGAACTCATGTTAAAACCGGCAAGAGTAAATTTGATCTTGCAGAACAATTAAGAGCGGACATTCGTAATTTCAAAGCCGAAAACAAACTTGATAGACTTGTTGTTATCTGGGCTGGCAGCACTGAAATATTTTTGAAAGTTAGCGACGTTCATAAATCGTTAGCGACTTTTGAAAAAGGGATGAAAGAAAATCATCCTGATATTGCGCCAAGCATGCTGTATGCTTATGCGGCTTTATCGGAAGGCGTTCCTTTTATCAACGGCGCTCCAAATTTAACTGTGGATATTCCTGCAATTATTGAACTTGCTGAAGAAAACGAATTGCCGATTATTGGTAAAGATTTCAAAACGGGGCAGACGCTGCTTAAGACTGTTATTGCTCCGATGTTGAAAGCAAGAATGCTTGGACTTAATGGATGGTTCTCAAGCAATATTCTTGGCAACAGAGACGGAGAAGTATTGGACGATCCGGGATCGTTTAAGACAAAAGAAGAGAGCAAGCTTTCTGTTATAGATTCCATTCTACAACCGGAGCTCTATCCTGATTTATATAAGGACTATTACCATAAAGTAAAAATTCATTATTATCCGCCTCGTGGAGATAATAAAGAAGGCTGGGATAACATTGATATTTTTGGATGGCTCGGATATCCAATGGAATTGAAAATCAATTTCTTATGCAGAGATTCCATTCTTGCAGCTCCAGTAGCTTTAGATTTAGTTCTATTTATGGATTTAGCAAGAAGAGCAGGCTTTAAAGGCATACAGGATTGGTTGTCGTTCTATTTCAAGAGCCCAATGCATTTGCCAGAGGCTGTTCCTGAGAATGATTTATTCATCCAGCTGATGAAGCTAAAAAATACATTAAGAGTTATGATGGGCGAAGAAATTATTTCTCACGTAGAAAACGATGGCGTTTTGTCGTCACTAAACTTGACTGACTCAATCTAGAAAGGTTAATATGTCTATTGACAAAGTTAAAAATATGTCGTTCTATATTAACGGGCTTAGCGATAAGACCAGTCAAGAAATAGTTAAAACTTTAGCCGCTAATGGAGCGCGATTATTTTTATCAGATCAGAACAAAGAGATATTGCGGAAATGTGAAGAAAAAATATCTAAGATGGATTGCAATGCGCATTATTTATTAGTAGACCCCAGGGATTCATACCAGGTTGAAAATGTAATTAATAAAGCATTCAATTCTCTTAAAACGCTGGATGTGGCAATAAATAATTTTTCTCTACAGACAATACCGACAAACATTATCGATTGCTCGGTTGATTATTTATTTCGCAGCTGTATATCGGGGCTTTCCAGCGTATTTCTTCTAATGAAATATGAAATATCTTTGATGCTTGGACTTCAGAGTAAAGGGACAATTATCAATATATTTTCTTCCAATGGGAAAATTGATTTTATGAATTCGCATGCTACTATTGCGTACCTTCATGCTATAAAAGGTTTGACAATGTCTACTGCGGATTCTTATTCCGGCAATGGGATAAGAATAAAATCTTTCTATGCTCAGAACGAAAACCGGGATTCCCAAAGCGCTAAACGAAAACCAAAATACGCTATAGTCGATTTAGCAGGTCCTTTAGGGAATAAAAGCCTTGAAAATATTGTTGATAAAGTGCTTGATACTCTTTTTTGTCAGGGGCAGTAGGAGCTATTTGTAGGCTGCTATATAACATAATTATTATATGGCAGTCTGCAATTTATATCGTTAGATATTTTTCCCGAAGCAAAATTGTCCGCTATTTATTTCTTTTTAACTAACCACATTGGTTTAGCCGCTAAAACGTTTTTATAAACGGAACACTCTTTTATGTGCGCGCCGGGAAGATAACCTGCGCTCATAAGAAACTCGTTTACAATTTCGCCGCCGGTAAATTTAAATGTCTTCTTGAAAATTTTCACCCATTCTTCTTTTGTTAAAGGATGGCGGTCGTCCAACCATTTCTTAAACGAACCTGCTTCTTCTTTTATAGCGATTATCTTTTTTGCGTTTTCAATTGCGGCATTAATCTTTAGACGGTTTCTTATTATTCCCGCGTCGTTTAACAGACGAGTAAAATCTTTTTCGCCGTATTGGGATACTTTAAAAACGTCAAAGCCGTCATAAGCGTTAAAAAAGTTTTCCTTCTTTTTTAGGATTGTAGTCCAGCTTAATCCTGCCTGATTAATTTCCAGAATAAGCCTGCCGAATAATTCGTTGTCGTCGTCTAACGGAAAACCATATTCGTTGTCGTGGTAAATTTTATGAACATTATCCGTTTCCATTAAAGCCACAGCGTGGCAATATGTGGTTATTTGCTGCATAAGATCCGCTCTTAATTAATAAAGTTAAAAATTACCTTCCTTTATGTTTTTGTTTTTTCTTATCAGATGCGATTTTTCTTTTATAATTTGCCAATTCTTCTCTTTTCTCTTTTGAGATAATCAGCTTTTCTTTTTTAGCTGTTTCTAATTGCAGCTGAAGCGCCTGCTGAGCTTTTGTAGAAACAGGAGACGCGTTAATTTCCTTTCTTGCAAGTTTGGAAAGCCGTTTAGGATTTAGCTTTTTTTTAACAGACTCATTCGCATTTTCTAAAAATGAACTTGGCGTATTTAAAAAATCTACCAGATAAGTATTAACAAATTCTAATATTTCCCCGTCTTTTGGTTCTGAACCAAACACGTATCTATTGGCGCAAAAGCCATTGAGCGTATTACGCTCAAATAACGCCGTCCAAAATTGTCCGTCAAAATAAACAAGTAGTCGCATCTTTGCCTCTCTATAATAGTTTATAGTTAAAGCAACGGACATCCCGTTATAACTGGGAAGGATACGACGCTTAGAAAAGCGCATCCGGACTACCTACCGGACCGTGTTTTTTTGCCAATAAAAATGTATTTTAAATACAAATATAAAAAAAACAGATTTTATATTGAATTGTTTTATTTATTAACCGCTTATAAGTTTATCCGATCGTTTGAGTTTAATTTGTTGAATGTTTCTCTGATTTGTATTAGCTTTTCAAAGTTTATTAATTCTTACCGGGATTTTAATTAATTATTTACATAAACATATATTAGAACAACAATATGAAAAAAATCGTGTCAGCCTGTGTTATGTTTTCGTTGATATTTCTGTGCGGGACTAATTTGTTTTCGCAAACAAATACTCCGGATTTTTTATCAAAATGTATTGATAAAAGCGTTGATCCTGGAACAAATTTCTTTAAATACGCTACTGGAACGTGGATGAAAAATAATCCTATTCCCGCAAGCGAAAAAGGATGGGGCATCTGGAATTTAGTGCCTGAAGAAACTTATGCTAAAATAAAAAGCATCTTAGCTGAACTGGAAAAAACTGAATCGGCTAAAGGAAGCAACAAACAAAAAGTCGGCGATTTTTATTTTTCTGGCATGGACACTGTAACAATAGAAAAACAGGGCGCGTCCGATCTTAAAAATGAACTTGATAAAATATCTTCAATAGAAACAGGTAAAGATTTTCTGCTTACGGCAGCGCTCTTGCAAACTTACGGCGTAGGCGCGCTTTGCAACTTATTTATAGACCAGGACGCTATGAACAGCGATAAGTATGCGTTATATATATGGCAGGGAGGACTGGGTCTTCCGGAGAGAGACTATTATTTTAAGACTGATAAAAGAACGCAAAATATAAAAAGCGAATATACCAAGCATGTTGCAAGAATGCTCATGCTGATTGGCGAAGATTCTGTTACGGCAAATAAAAATACTGAGACGATATATAAAATTGAAAAGCTCTTAGCTGATTCATCTCGCAAACTTGAAGACCTGCGAGATCCATATGCAAACTATAATAAAATGACAATTGCTCAGTTGCAGCAAATTACCCCTTCTGTAAATTGGAATGAAGTGTTTGCCGCTGTTGGAATTAAAGGAACTGACACTATAATAGTTGGGCAGCCGGAATTTTTTAAACAAATTGAAATCGTTGTTAATCAATTTCCGTTAAGCGCCTGGAAAGAATATCTTAAATGGCATTTGATAAATTCATTTGCGGATAGATTAAGCAGTTCGTTTGTAAACGAAAGATTCTTTTTTAGAGGTACTGTTATGTCTGGCGTAAAGGAACAACGCCCAAGATGGAAAAGAGTGCAGGACGCAGTAGAAGGATCTATTGGAGAATTGCTTGGCCAAATTTATGTAGAAAAATATTATTCCCCAAAAACAAAACAGAGATACGTAACGTTAGTTGACAATATGATTGACGCATACCGCGAAAGAATAAAAAAACTTGACTGGATGAGCGACGTTACTAAAGAAAAAGCAATATTTAAGTTAAACTCAATAACTAAAAAAGTCGGCTACCCGGATAAGTGGAAAGATTTTTCTAAATTATCAGTAGAACGCAACTCATATGTGCGTAACACAATTAACGCTAATTTATTTTGGTTTAACCGCGACGTGGAAAAACTTGGCAAACCAGTAGATAGAAGCGAATGGAGCATGACTCCGCAAACATATAACGCTTATTATAATCCTTCAAATAATGAAATTGTTTTGCCTGCGGCTATGTTTATAATCCCAGGCGTGCCAGATTCATTAGTGGATGACGCCGTAGTTTACTCATACGCCGGAGCCTCTACTATTGGGCATGAAATGACTCATGGTTTTGACGATCAGGGCAGACAGTATGACGCTAAAGGAAACCTTTCTGACTGGTGGACTAAAGAAGACGCGGAAAAGTTCAACGCTAAAACGCAGGTTATGGTCGACCAGTTTAACGACTATGTTGTTTTAGATAGCTTGCATGTAAACGGCAAAGCTACCTTGGGCGAAAATATTGCCGATCTTGGCGGGCTTGTAATTGGATTTGACGCATTCAAAAAAACACAGCAGTATAAGGAAGGCAAACTTATTAACGGTTTTACTCCTGAACAAAGATTCTGGTTAGGCTATACTTTCTCCTGGCTGGGACATAAAAGAGACGAAGCTCTTGCTCAGCAAATAATGACAGACGTGCATTCGCCAGAATATTTACGCGTCAACGGACCGTTAAGCGATATTCCGGAATTTTATAAAGCGTTTGGAATTAAGGAAGGGCAGCCAATGTACCGTCCGGAAAATAAACGCGTGAAGATTTGGTAGTATAATCTGAATATTCGGAGTTCTAAAACAAAGGCGCCACGATAAATCGGGACGCCTTTGTTTTTATTAAATAGAATTGTTCTCATCGCAAACGTCGCAGTTGCCGCATCCTTCAGTCGGATTAAATCCAAAATAATCAGAAATGAACGAACGCCTGCATGTTTCTGATTTAAAATAATTTACTACAGAAAGAAGTTTCTTATTATCGCTTAATAATTTATTCTTAAGATAATCGTCGTCTTCAAGCTGAATAGGCAGCGGCGCAATAACTCTAAGGTCTCCTTTTTCAACGCTTCCTTCGGTAACGCCATATCTATCAAGCATTCCCAAAGCGGTTTCAATTCTAAAATCATTTTTATTTTTAAAACTCATTTGCTCGGTAAGGTATTCAATACCCATTGAGTTTACGGCTTCAATGTTTTTGCTGATAAGGTTATAAAAACTATAATAAAACTCAGCGCCGGGATTAGCCCATTTTATAAACTCCATTTGCGTGTAAAGGTCTTCGCTGTTATATAGAAGCATGCATAAAGAAGGTTTGCCGTCTCTTCCGGCTCTGCCAATTTCCTGATAATAGGATTCTATCCCTGAAGGGATTTCCGAGTGTATCACAAAACGGATGTCTGGTTTATCTATACCCATACCGAAAGCATTTGTTGCAAGTATAAGATTTTGCCTGCCTGAAAGAAAATCTCTTTGAGTAGTTTTTCTTTGGCGCGGGTCTAATTTGCCGTGGTAGATTCCGTGGTTGTATCCTTTGTCGCGCAGTTTTTGCGAATAATACTCCAGTTTTTTTATTAGCGAAAAATAAATTATCCCCGCTCCTTTATAATTATCAAGCACGGCGTATATTTCCTTAAGCGTTTCTTTTTCGTCAAATACGTCTCTTGCTTCTAAGCGCAGATTAGGTCTTTCAATGCCTTCGTGAAAAGTTTTCATCTGGGTATTATCTAAGCCTAATTTTGCAATAATATCGCTTTGCACTTCAGGCGCTGCGGTGGCAGTCAGAGCGATAGTTAAAGGATTGCCAAGAAGCGCGCGGAACTCGCCAATTCGTGAGTAGTCCGGTCTAAAATCGTGGCCCCATTCCGAAATACAATGCGCTTCATCGACTGCAAGCAGGGAGATATTTGCGTTTTTTATCGCATCTGTAAAATCCTGATTTCTGAATCTTTCAGGAGTTACGTAAAGCAGTTTTGTCTTTCCGGCGATAAACGAATTTAGTCTTTTCTTTTTATCTTCGCCGCTAACGGTTGAATTAATAAATGATGCCGGGACGTTTTTCTTCCGTAGCGCGTCTACCTGATCCTGCATCAAAGCTATAAGAGGGGAAATTACTATTGTCCCGCCTTCAAAAACCAAAGCCGGAATCTGGTAGCATAATGATTTTCCTCCGCCGGTAGGCATCAGTACAAGGCTGTGGCCTTTATCGTTGATGAGCCTGTTTATAATGGCTTCCTGAAGCCCGCGGAAAGCAGTAAAGTTAAAATAGTCTTTTAGTATTTTATAAATGTCTTGTTGCATAGTATTTTAAAAAATGAATCCCCAAAATAATGTAAATGAATGTAATTATGAAATTGAAAAATAAAATGCAATATCATCCTTCGACTTCGCTCAGGATAACAAGTTCAGAATTTTAAAGATGATGAATTTTATTTATCGAGGAATTTCTTTTTATATTTATCGTACTCTTCTATAAGCAGATTGCGGCTATTAGCGGTTCCGTGCGCAGGGATAAATAAACTGGCATTAGTATCAAGTAATGGTTTCCAGCTTTTAACCATTCCCGGAATATCGTCTGCAAATGGCGAGAATACAGAGCCTCTAAACATACCTACCATAGCGTCGCCAACGAGCGCAATTTCGTTATCAATAATTATACTTAAAGAGCCGGGCGTGTGTCCCGGAGTAGGAAGTATGTAAGCGTTAAAGTCCCAATTAGATAAATCGAATTTATCTTCAACTGAAATATCGGCAGTTACCGGTTTGTATTTATAATGCGGCTGAAGACTTTTGGCAAAAGCGCCCATGACTAATTTTGTAGGCCAAATAGAACCTTTTGGCAATGGGCTGTCTCCCAAAGCAAGAAATTTCGCTTCGCTTTTGTGCGCTAAAACTGTAGAGCCAAATTTGTTTTTTACGTCGGCGGCATTTTCAGCATGGTCAAAATGCGTATGCGTTAAGATTAGTAAGTCAATTTTAGATATGTTTAATCTGTTGAGCGCTGAAAAGAGCTCGCCTTTTATATTATAGCGGCCAGTATCTACAAGAATATTTTTATTCCCATTAGAAAGAATAAAAGAATTTACCCTGCCGCTTAAAACCTGGGATATGGAATAACCGTTTTTAGTAGTCCATGTTTTCATACGGCAGCTTGTTTTTTGAAAGCTAACGAATGCTCGTCGATTGAACGCTGCACGGCAAGAATACCGTCTAAGTGGTCGTATTCATGCTGTAATAATTCGGAAAGATCGCCGGATAAAAACTCTTCCTTATCGTTCCAGTTTTCATCTTTATATTTAATTCTTATACTTTTGTGCCGTTTTACTTTTACCAGCAAACCGGGGAAGCTCATACATTCGTCCCATAACTCAATCATTTCATCGCTTTTATCACAAATAACCGGATTAATAAAAACGACAGGTTTATCAATGAACATATAAATAACTCTTTTCATAACTCCTATTTGAGGAGCAGCTATAGCTCTGCCTGCGTTATGTTCTTTGCGAAATGCCATAAGAGTATCGTGGAGGTCTCTGGCTAAGTCCAGAATAGTTTCCGATTCTTCGCGTATAAAATCTTCGCTGACTTCATAAAGTTTTGGATTCCCCAAAATAAATATTTCTTTCACTGCCATAAGTATAAATTTTAACTGTTATTATAATTAATTTTTTATTGAGGCTAAATTTACTTTTAATATGTAAAAAACAAAATGCTTATTATAGGTACTAAAGTTAAAATAATAATGTACAAAATAACGCAACTATATAAAACTAAGCGCAATGTGCGTAAAAATGAGAAATTTAAGAGTATTATGGTAAAATTAAGCGATATAATTATTTTATTAATACAGTGCAACCTTTTTAGCTCTTCTAAAGTCTAATTAGCAGCAACTGGTTAAAGGATGAATACTTCAGATACACAATTAATATTAAAAGCTCAACAAGGAGATATGTCCGCGTTTGAAGAGTTGGTCTATAGATACGATAGGCAGGTGTTGAATATTGCCAAATCGTTCAGGAACAGCGACGACGATGCAAAAGACATTTATCAGGAAGTGTTTATCCGGGTTTTTCGCGGAATTAAGAATTTTCAATTTAAAAGCGAGTTTTCTACTTGGCTTTTCAGGATTACGACGAACGTTTGCATAAGCTACCAGAACGGTAAAAAAAATACCGACTCGATTGACAAAGAGATTAGCGGCGCCGGCGAAGAGAGCTTTACAATTGGCGATTTATTGCCAAGCGACGATTTTGCAGATAAAGCAGCGATACTTGGCGATACTCAAAAGCATATAAACAACGCGCTGAATACGCTGCCCCCGCAGCAAAAGATGGCATTTACTCTTAGGTATTACGACGAATTTAAGATTAAGGAAATTGCGGAAATAATGCAATGTACGGAAGGAACAATAAAAAAATATATTTTTACGGCTTCTGATAAAATGAGAAAAAAACTTAAAAGTATTTTCTGAAAAAGATTAAATATTTTGGCAATTGATATGACAAAAGAAAAATTAAAAGAGCTCGCTTACTTAGACGCGGTTAACGAGCTGAAAGAAGAAGAAAAAATTATTCTCGAGAATGCAATACTCGAAGACGACAATTTGAAAAATGACTATGAAGAAATTAAATCATTTTTTGAAATTATGTCGGTTAGCAAACCTGCTAATGCAAATGATATTCTTCTAAACGACGCAAGAAATTCATTAATGCGCAGAATCCGGCAGGAAGCTGACGAGGAATCGTTTTGGCTTCAGCTAAAGAATTTAGTTAACAGATTCATGTACAAAAATTACAGGTTTGCGCTTAGTGGCGCAGTTACTGTATTGGTTGGTGTTTTTATTGGATATCTGATGTTTTCTTCTTCGCTGAATCATAAACAAACTGCTCTGGTTAGCCAGAATGTAAGCGCAGGAAAAAATGACGAAGGCAAAATAAAGGTTGAAAATATTCAGGTGACTCCGTCGCCTGCCGGAAACGGAGAAGTTGAAATAAGCTACGACGCAGTTAAACCAGTTAAAATAAAAGCTAAAGCAAGCGACCTGGCAAATCAAAATTTAATGATCGCTTCGCTTATATCCGGCTCTAATCCTGGAATACGCTTGCAAACAGTTAATGCGATTTCTGATAAAGTGGAAGAAAAGAATTATAAAGCCGATTCTAAAATAAAGCAGGCGCTTATTACGGCTTTGAAATCAGACGCTAATCCTGCGGTAAGGCGCGAGGCTCTGAATGTTTTGACGAAATTTCCTTTTGATAACGACGTGCGGGACGCTTTTTTATACGTCCTTTCTTCCGATAAAAATTCTGGCATGAGGATTATGGCGGTAAACGCTTTATCTATCCTTAAAACCAAAGGTCATGAATTTGACGATAAAGTAAAAACAGTATTAAGCAATAAAGCGGAAACGGATAAAAATAGTTTTATCCGGCTTCATGCAGCTTCAATACTTAAGGAGGCTGAATAATATGAAAATTATGAAAAAAGTTGGATTAATGTTTGCGCTTGTATCTTTAATAAGCATAAAGTGCTATTGTCAGGAGGACGACATTACTTCCTTTTCAAAAACATTTAAGATTGAACAGGGCGGATCGCTAGAATTGAACGTTGCCTTTGGCAGCATAACAATTATTCCATGGAATAAAAGTGAAATAAATATTACAGCTTCCGGTATGCAAAAAGCGGACGAGAAAGCCTTAGAGATAGAAGTAATAGGAAACAGAAAAGTTAAAGTAGACTGCAATCCAAACTGGGGCGGGTCAGAGGATATGCATTTTGATATTAAAGTCCCTAGAAAGTTTAACTTAAATCTAAATACAAAAGCTGGAGATATTACAATAAGCGGCAAATTAGAAGGAGACGTAAATGCAAAATCTTATGGCGGAGAGATTACAGTTGGAGATATAACTGGAAATTTTATGGCAAATACTAGCGGCGGCGATATTGCAACAGGCAATATTGACGGTTCCATGAATCTTAATACATTAGGGGGCGATATAAGGGTCGGCGCAATAAAAGGGAGCCTTATTAAAATAAACACTAACGGCGGCGATGTATCTATTAAAAAAGCATATTCAGGAGTTTCGGTTAGAACTATGGGGGGGGATATCCGAACAGGCGATTTAGGCGGCGATTCTGAACTAATAACTTTAGGCGGAGATATTTCCGCAGGTAATGTTCGCGGCGGAATAAACATGGAAACTTACGGAGGCGATTTAACTTTGGCGGGCGCTAACGGTAGAGTATCTGCAAAAACTTCTGGCGGCAATATTACTATGCATAATATTTCAGGAAGCGTTACTGTTAAAACTCCTTCCGGTAATATAGACGTAACATTATATCCGTCTCCTAATTCAATCAGTGAGATTTCTACTAGTAATGGATCTATTGATCTGCATGTTCCTCAAAATGCCAAAACGACTATTCGCGCTAAAGTCAGGACGTATGATGATAATAATTCCAATACAGGAAGAAAAATATACTCAGAGTATCCTGCAAGCGAAAGCTCCAAAAAATCGGGCTCTTATACGGCAACGTATATAATCAATGGCGGAGGCAGCAGCAGTATATCTCTTCGTTCTGGCGACGATTCAGGGATAAGAATTTTTAAAGCAATACAAAAATAAAAGGTAAAAATATGAAAAAACTATTTATTGTAGCGGCGATAATGGCGGTCAGTTTTGTTTTTAACAATGCGGCTTCATGCAATAGCTCCTTAGAGGCTAAAAGCAAAATGGACGGCGGCGATAGTATTAAAAAAGAGTTTAATGTAAAGCCGGAGGGAGAGGTTAATATAAATCTTAAAACAGGCGCCAGCATTGAAGTTAAAGGATGGGACAAGGATTTGCTATCGGCTGAAGTATCAGGCAATACCAGCAAAGTTGATTTTAATTTTGAACAAAACGATAATGATATAGAAATATCTTCCGAGTATAAAGATAAGGGGCATAGTCATAACGATCACGGAATAAAAGTTACAGTTTATGTTCCCCAAAAATACGACGTCCGTTTTTATACTATGGGCGGACAGGTGGATGTAGACCATGTTGAAGGAAAAATTAACGGAAAAACGATGGGCGGAAATTTAAATTTTAGCGATCTAAAAGCTGATCTTGACGTGATGACAATGGGGGGACAAATAAATTTTAAAAATTCCGATTTAGAAGGACTTGCTAAAACAATGGGGGGCAATGTGTTTTTAGAAAATGTCAGAGGCTCCGTTGACGCTTCTACTATGGGCGGCAACGTAAAACAGATCAATGCAACCAGCGATAATAAAACAAACGCCGACGTTGTGAATGTAAAAACGATGGGCGGAGAAATATCGATTGATAAGGCTCCTAATGGCGCAAATCTTAAAACTCTTGGCGGAAATATTTCTATTAATTATGCGGGTAAATTTCTTAAAGCTGAAACGCTTGGCGGCAACATAACTGCAAAAGAGGTAGACGGAGAGATTAACGCTAAAACTCTCGGCGGTAACGTAGATGTAACCATGACCGGCAATCCCGAAGAAGGGAAGCGCGACGTTACCATTTCTTCTTTAGGCGGAGATATTACGCTAACGGTTCCAAAAGATTTATCTATGTCTGTAGAGATTGAAATCTCTTATACTAAAAACAGCGACAAAGATTTTTCTGATTGCAAGATTTACAGCGATTTTAATATTGTAGAAAATAGAATTGATAAATGGGAAACGCGTAATGACGAGCAGAAAAAAAAGTACGTCTTAGGTTCAGGCGAAATTAACGGCGGTAAAAATAAAATTACTATTAAAACATATAATGGAAGCGTTTATTTAAAAAAATCTTAATCGGTTAAACTGATTATGATACCTGAAAAAAAGTCCGGTTATTCCAATTTGTAACCGGACTTTTTTATTTATAAAAACTGCAAGATTATTTTTTATGTTTTTTAGGGAAGAGATTAAATGAGTCTATTCCTTTAATTATCTGGTTGGCCATCTTTTTATGCGTAGCTACAGTCGGATGTCCGTTAGCGACATATCCATTTGGAACCTCGTCAAATGTAGTATAAAATATGTCATCATGTCCTCCCTTTTTCTCATTTTCAACTACTGTCTTTACGTTAGCTCTAATCCAATCCGGGTAAGCCGCAACAGCTATTATTTTTACGCCTGGATATACGCCGCGTATTGTGCGGATAAAATCCACATATCCTTTTCTGAAGATTAAAGAACTATCTTCAGAAACTTTTCCGTCTTTACCTTTTAAACCTGAAACGTCGTTTAACCCAAGACAAATAACAACAACGTCTGGTTTCCAAAGATTAAAATTCCATTTAACCTCGCTTGAGTCCATTAAAGTCCTGTCAAAATATTTTGGCAACGCTACGTTAAATTTACCCTGCCAGTCGCAAACCATTCCGATGCCTGATTTGCATGTAGTGACATATTGCGCATTATAATGGCGCGCAATAATAGGGGCAAAGCCTTTATCAATATTTGTTACGGGAAATTTATCTTCCCACTTCATTTCTTTTTCAATTGCTTCGTTTCCTTCTGCCGCAGTAAATGAATCGCCTACGAGCTCGATTTTCCTTTCAGGTTTTGGCTTCGGTTTTAACAGTTTTGCGCCGTCGCTAAGCAGTATGCCCGAAAAAGCGAAACTCTTGTCAAAAGTAAAATTGCGCTTGCTTAAGCGGAAAGTATGCCTTGTATTTTTCAGCTTGTCGGCTAATAAATATTCAGCGTCGCCTGATTTGTTGCCGTGAAATATACTGTGAAGCTTATTATCTATATACACATTATAATAATTACTTGTGTCGTTTGTTTTTATTCCTATTGTGCGGCCTGTAAACTCCGCGCAAATATAAACTCCCGGCCACGATTGACATGGGTGAAGCGAATCTGAAGTATCCCATCGCCCAAAGTATTGAATGAAAGGATTATTGGCTGGAATAAACGAAGATGAATATGTAAAACTATTAGATAGCGCAGCTAAAAAAATAACGCTTAAAACAGTACGAAAAAAAAATCTCATAACCCTTACTCCATTATTATTAATAGAACAATGAAAATTATTATTCTGATAAATTGCGGTAGAATTAGAAAGACAGAAAATTATTTTGCCATTTACTAAAGATACAAAAAAAAGTTTATTAAAGTAAAATTATAGTAATGGCGTTATATAACAGACAGCGGCGTCAATGGAAGTATAAAAAAACGGGATTAATATTTTTTAGGTTATAATATATTAATCCCCAAAACATAGAAAACTATTTTGCGTTAATTTGCCTTCGGATTTTTTAGAACAATCGTTTTGGGCAAGCCAGGCGAACCGTATAAAACCAAAGTTGTGTTAGTAGTAAGAATTGTTCCTTCTACATAACTGAACGCTATATTATAACTGGCTTCAAATGAACCGTCGCTGTTAATAGGTATATCAAACGCCATTAGTATTCCGTCGCCGCTGTTTGTAGCTCGCAATCTATAAGCGTTTGTTTCTCCTTTTATGTTTACTCCAACTGTGCTAAACTCGCCTTTTGCGGTTTTGTAAATCCATTGAATATCGGTTATTTCAATCGCTAAATCTTGTATAGCATTGGCGTCATATCCAATTAACAAACCCCGGGAATCGCTGCTTGTGCCAAGTCCGTCTTTTTCAATAAAAGATATATACCCTTTATTAGGGCATGTAGTTCTAAATATAAATTTATAATTAATGGAGCTGTCTGGCAGTATTTGCCTTTCGGTTCTTTCCAGAACGACTCCGCTATTAGTCCAATCAAAAGGAGAGCTGATTTTGATTGTCCCTAAGTCGGCGTCAAAAATACAACCGGCTTTGCAATTATTAATTGCAACTGTGAATGAATCTCCCGAGGAGATAATAAATTCTCTATCGGCGTTTGGAATATTTAGAGCGCCGGGGTACAGATATTTTAGATGATCTAGATCGTCCCTATTTAATTTTAGATTTTTATAATCAATAGAATATGAAGGAGAAGTTTCAGTTACTAACGAGTCGCCTGGAGTAATGTATGCTTCTTTTTGAAGTTGTCCGTCGATCTGTAGATTGTCCGAATTAGTCGTAGAAACTGGATCTGAGCCGTTATTACAACCGTTTAAAACTAATAGCATGATTGTAGAAAAAATAATTGATAGGAAAAACTTTTTCATCTTTTACCTCGTAGTCTATGAATGTTTTTTTTATAAGATAAAAACCGACAAAACTAGAAAAAAATTTGCCGCGCCTAAATCTTTTTACATTCGTTCCCCGGAACAGAAGCAAATGTTATTTTAAAATATATATACGATTGGAGTTAAAAGCAAGCAGGTTAAAAATATGTAAATAAGAGGCGGAATATATTTCTAAAATTCCGCCTTATAACGCTAAAAATTACAAACTTAGTTTTCTAAGCTTCGGCGCAAACTTTCTAACAGCGCCTACAACCAAAACAGTCATGCTTCCGCCAAAGACAATAGAAGTGATTAAGCCCAATAGCCTTGCCATTACGCCGGATTCAAATGAGCCTAATTCGTTCGAAGAGCTGATAAAAATTCCGTTTACAGCAGAAACGCGTCCTCGCATTTCATTTGGCGTATGTATCTGCGTAATTGTTCCTCGTATAACAACGCTTACGTTATCGAACATTCCGCTAAGCATAAGAACAAATAAAGCTAAATAAAAATTACGGGTGAACGCAAATAAAATAATACAGATCCCAAATCCGGAAACTGCAAATAAAAGATTACGTCCGGCTTTTCTAAATGGCGGCCAATAAGCCTGAATTACCGACATTGTTACTGCTCCAATAGCGGGAGCGGCGCGTAGAAAACCTAATCCTTTTGCGCCCGTGTGTAAAATTTGATCGGAAAAAATTGGAAGTATGCAAACAGCTCCTCCAAAAAAAACGGCAAACATATCAAGCGTCATTGCGCTTAAAACAATTTGATTAGTAAAAACAAATCTTAATCCGGCAGTTAAACTTTGCCAAATATTTTCTTCTTTTGTCTTTTCTGGAATTGGCCGATCTTTAATCAGCACAAAAATACAAGCCCCGACTATGCTTAGAAATGTAACAATGGAATATCCGGTTCCAATACCGTAAAAACCGCAAATTAGCCCTCCAATAGCCGGCCCGCTGATTTCCGCCGTTTGCCACGATACGCTGTTCCATGTTAATGCGTTGCCTAAAATTTCATGAGGCACTAATTGCACTGCAAATGAAATTTGCGCCGGCGAAAGGAACCCGCGCGCAATCCCTGTAATGAATATAATACTATAAATAGGCAGCGTTCCAAACTTATTAATTACTGAATGAAACTCTGTAGAAATAAGTAAAAGCCCCAATGCGCAAATTGAATAAATTATGTTTGTAGTAAGAGTGATTTTTTTTCTGCTTACAATATCTGCTATATGCCCCGCAAATAAAGTCACGCAGAAAAAAGGAATAACTTCCGATAGCCCTATCAATCCAAGGGAAAGGGCGTCGTGTGTTAATCCGTATATCTGCCATCCAACTATCACTGATTGCATTTGAATTGCGACGGTGAGAAAAAAACGGGAGAAAATAAACAAGCGAAAATCTTTTATCCTAAACGCGGCATAAGCATCGGTCTTAACAGTATCTGAACTCAAAAAATAATTTCCATAGTTAAAAAAATTAAAATATGCTAATTAGAAAAGAATCTCAACGTAATAAATAGTCTACATTTTAAGATATTAAATAAATTGTTAATAAACAGATATTATTGGCTTCTTGAACCATTGATTTAAAAGCAGTAATTTTAAGCTTAATTATTGCGCCGCTTTTTATAGGACGACCTGCTTAAGGAAATTCCTGCATAAACTGACCCCGCAGAAAACTTTACTAATTACAAAGGTATGAATTTGAAACGTATTTTATACTCAATGATTTTAATTACGATGGCGCTTGCTCCGGCAAGGGTTATAGGGCAGGTATTTAGCTCCACATATTATGATTCGGTATCTACCTCAAAAGCTACTTTTATAAACGATCTGGAAAGCAGAATCAGATCGCCATATACGCAAATTAGCTACGACGATTATAAAAATACAATTATTCCAAATTTTGAATCGCGCGATACGACGGGCGGCCAAAAGGTTTTAACATGCGTGTACAGCGGCTATAATTATGTTTATACTCCTCCTTTTACCTGGGCTGTATTTAGCCGCGAACATACATGGTGCTACAGCTGGATGCCGACATATGGCTCTACAGATGTTCCTCAATATTCAGATCAGCATCATCTTTTTCCTACAAACCAAAATAACGCTAATGATCCAAGAAGCAACCATCCGCTTGGAAAGGTTGTAAACGTTGTTTCGCAATTTCTTTCTTGCAAACTTGGAACAGACGCTAACGGTAAAACTGTTTTTGAACCTCGCGACGCTCACAAAGGCGATGCTGCAAGAGCTTTGTTGTATATGTCAGTAAAATATAACGGAGTTGCGGGCGCATGGACATTCGCTTCGTTAAATAATTTCTTACCGACTGCAAATGAAACGACCGAAGATTTAGCTACTCTGCTTGATTGGAATAATCAGGATCCGCCTGATATGTGGGAAATTAAACGAAATAATTATATTGAGTCTATTCAGAAAAACAGAAATCCTTTTGTCGATCATCCTGAATATGTTAACTATATTGATTTTAATACGCTTACTCTTAAAACCCCAACGCTTAGCGTTGAGCCCTCTAATCAGCTGACAAATTTACTGACCTCTTCATCGGATAGTTCAGTTACAGTTAAGTGGACAAAGGCCGAGGCGGGCGCTCAGGCTCCGTTAGGTTATTTTGTTATGGCTTATAAGGATAGCAATTTCGTTATTCCTGTAGACGGTTATACTTATACTTCAAATCAGAATTTATCGTCAGGACGGGCTTTTGTTTACGTTCCATATTCTGGAGCTGATTCAATTACATTTACAAATCTGCAACCTGCTACTAATTATTTGTTTACTGCTTATGCTTACAATGGAACGGGAACTAATATCAATTATAAAACTACTGGAAAGATACCGCAGATATTAGCGCGTACTACGGGATCTGAAACGCCATCTGTAAGTTTTACTGCTACTGGCGGCTCTGTTGACGAAGGAGCCGGAACTTATAACCTAACAGTTAATATTTCTTCTACGGCCAATTTAACTGCGAACGCTGTAATTAACGTCGCGCTTAAATCTGGCGATAGTAAAATTGTTAATGGTTTTGCTTCGCAAACAGCGACGTTTACTAAAGGCGGAGCCGCTTCTCAGGCAATTAAATTAAGCATAGTCGACGATACTCTGTTGCAGGGAACGCGCGCGCTTGTTTTTAATTTAGCGGTTGCAAGCGGTAATGTAACAATTGGCGCGCCAAACGAATTTACTCTAAGCGTGTTAGATAACGAAGGCTCTTTTGGCGGCGCAGAAACGTTTGCAAATTTCCCTGAGACTGGTTCTTCTTATCTTAACGGTACGTTTAAAGGGCAGGATGGTTCTGTATGGAGCTATGTTTACTGCTCAGGCAATTCGTCAGGCGTAATAAATAAACCTACTCCGGTATTTAAAAAAGACGCAACTGCAAAAGTTGAGTCTGGTATTATTCAGGGCGGTTGCGGTAATTTAGTATTTAAATACATGCAGGCTTTTTCTACAAATGTAAATCTCGGCGTATACGTTAATAATAGTTTAGTTTATACTGCTACTACTTCAAGCGAGGTAAGCGCAATTAAAACTTCGGATACAATTAAAGTAAACGCTTCAGGAGCTTTTACGATGAAGTTTCAGCAGATAAACGCAAATAGCGGACAGGTATCTATTGACGATATTAAATGGACTGGTTATTTAGTTAGCGATGTTAAAAATAACGAGTCAAATGCGCCGTCTTCATTTGTATTGAATCAGAATTACCCTAATCCGTTTAATCCTGAAACAACAATCAGCTATTCAATTTCAAACGCGTGTCCTGTTACTTTAAAAGTATACAATATGCTTGGCGAGCTTGTTGCAACTCTTGTTGACCAGTATCAGAAAGCGGGATCGCATCAGGTAATATTTAACGCGCAAAAATTAGCAAGCGGCGCATATTTTTACAGATTGTCCGCCGGAAATTTTTCAGCAGGGAAAAAGCTAATATTGCTTAAATAGAGAATTTGGCATGTAGCGCGGGCTCCCCAGCCCGCGCACTTTTTGTCTATATCACCGCTTTAGATTGCTCGACCAATTGTTCTCTATATAAAGAAAGGGCCGACGATTTAGAAACAAACCCGACATATTTCCCATTATCTATAACAGGTAGATTCCACAATCTAAACTTTTCAAACTTTTCCATAACATTATACATATTCTCATCAATCGCTACCGAGATATCGCCTTTATGCATGAATTCATAAACCAAAAGCACTTCATACAAATCTTTTTCAAGAATCACTTCGCGTATATCGTCTAAATATACTACTCCCAAAAAAGCGTCTTTATCGTCAACTACCGGAAAAATATTCCTCTTTGAATGAGTGATAATATCTAAAAGCTGCGATAAAGTATAATTAGGCGCAACGCTGATAAAATCGGTCTCAATCAGTTCCCTGATAGATATTTGAGATAATAAATTCTTATCATGATTTAGCACATCAGTGCCAGCATTTTCATTAATAGCCTTAGTGTAAATAGAGTCGGGCTCAAAATATTTCGAAATGAAATAAGAAAACGAAGCTACAATCATTAACGGAACAATTAAAAGATATCCGCCGGTAATTTCTGCAATTAAAAATATACCAGTTAATGGAGCTCTAATAACGCCGCTTATAACGCCAGCCATGCCAACTGCAATAAAGTTAACGGTATTCAAATCGGCTATGCCCAAAACTTTGCATAACTGAGCTAAGAAAAATCCAGTTAAAGCTCCGATGAATAGGGAAGGGGCTATGATGCCTCCGTCTCCTCCTGCGCCAATTGTAAAAGCAGCCGCTACTGGTTTAAACATTATTAATAAAAATACAAACAATAATAAGAATGAATTCTGCGGAAGAATATTAAAACTAAACAAACTGTTATTATAAATAAGAGCCGCTTTTTGATTTAGTATTTGTTCAATTGTAGAGTAACCTTCGCCGTAAAGCGGCAAAAACAATAGTACAAGAATAGACAAGCAAAGTCCGCCTATTAAAACTTTTTTAAAACCGTCAAGTTTTCGGTGGAAATATTTTTCTATATTAAAAGTAACCGTAATTGTATATGCTGAAATTAATCCGCATAAAACGCCAAGTACAATGTAATATGGTATTGCTTCAAAGACCCACCCCTGGGTAACAAGAATGAATAATTGTCCTCCATAAAGCATTTTGGATACTACTGCCGCTGATGCGGAAGATATAATAATTGGAATCATAAACGGAACGGAAACTTCTGCGACTAAAACTTCAATAGAAAAAATAACGCCGGCAATAGGACTGTTAAATATAGCCGAAATCCCTGCTGCCGAGCCGCATGCAAGCAATAAAGTTTTTAGTTTGTGATCTAATTTAAGGCTCTGCGCAATATTTGAGCCTATAGCTGCGCCAGTCGCCGCTATTGGGGCTTCAAGCCCAACGCTGCCGCCCAAGCCTACCGTTAAAGCGCTAGCGACAATGTGCGAATAAGTTCTCTGAAATGGAATGTCTATTTTACCTCGCGAGATGGAATGAATAATATCGCCAAGACCTTTTGTGTGTTTCCCTTTTAGCGGATATTTTACAAATAAAAGCGTGAGTATAATGCCAATCATTGGGAAAAATAGAATTAGCGAGGTTGAGTATTTTTGAGTCAGTTCTACTGAAAGCTCATGCATTTTATCAACGCTTATTTTAAGCAATACAGCCATCAATCCGCAAATTACTCCAATTATAATACTTAAAATAATTAAAGAAGTTTTATTTGACGGATCCCTGAATACCAACGGCAACAGTTTTTGTAGAATAACCTGTGATTTTAACTTAGCTTTGTCCTTCAATATTTCATCTGCCTTTTTTAGATGTTACAAATTAACGAAAAAAAAACTTGTCTTAAAAGGCAGATGCTAATAAAAACTCTTAATTTGAACACAGCTGTCCAAAATAAAACAGATGAAGAAGAAAAGATTCAGAATAGCTTCATATTGGACAGATTTTAAGATAAAGTAGAATCGAACCCTAAT
>WSSedL1CaDRAFT_10000139_pt1 | contig 47817 bp, 34 predicted proteins | sample WetSurSL1Cattail_FD_9464 | JGI IMG/M metagenome (IMG submission 9464)
AAGCGCCTTTTGCTATCTCATCCACAGTCTTCGATACCTCTGTAATGGCTAGCGCAGCTTCATTGGCAGTGGTACCGACTTTTCTGGAGGCTTGAATGATAGAGAGCGACAATGTGAAAAAGCCTTCGATCAACGCCCGGATATCACTGAGTAAAGAGTTGATTAAGGAGGCAATTCCTGAAATAGCACCGAATTTTTTCGATTCAATGAATCTTGAATAATCACCCTGTTTGATAACATCAAGTTCAGAAGTAAATCGGTCAGCCGTTCTTCGTAGAACAATGTTATTGCATATTCTAATAACCTGCGTGGTTAAAATGGCCGTAAGTAATACGAGAAGCGCCTCGAAATATTGATTTGTTATGGCAATGAAAATAATACTCATTACCACACCTACAACTAGCGATGCTATCATCATAAGCTTTCCCTGATCGATTTCCCCGGTTTTTGCTGTCTTTGCACTAGCCATATCGAACCTCCATCAACCATTATTTATATACTCTTTTTTCCCGTGCCTTGTAAACCAAAAAGTTTACATGCAATATACCATAATACAATTTGCTAAAAAGCAACTATAATATAACTATTTCGATATTTTTTGATAAAATCCTTCTTAATACACAAATATAAAGAATATTTTTACTCTATTAAGGAATATTTTTTACATTATCTTTAGTTGACAACGATTGTATGATTGTATACAATTATGCAATAAAACAATCAAAGCAGGTGAAAGATATGCTGGAGTTTAACAAAAAGACCAACACGCTGGAACAGACACAGTACCGTTATTCTTTGCAGGATGTGGCTGATCCCAATCTTTACAGGGAGATATTCAGCTATGATGAGATACCCAAGTGTGTATTCAATCATAGAAGAGTACCGATGTACCCTGCTGATGAAATCTGGATCACCGATACTACTTTTCGTGATGGTCAGCAATCCAGGGCACCATACACGGTGGAGCAGATCGTTGCACTCTTTGACATGCTTCACAGACTGGGAGGACCGAACGGCCTGATCAGACAGAGTGAGTTCTTCCTCTATAGTGACAGGGATAAGGAAGCTGTATACAAATGCCAGGAGAGGGGCTACGCCTATCCTGAGGTTACCAGTTGGATAAGGGCGACAAAGAACGATTTTCAGCTTGCGAAGGATATGGGCATGAAGGAAAGCGGGATACTGGTCAGCTGTTCTGATTATCATATTTTCAAAAAACTCAATATGACCAGAAAACAGGCTCTTGACCACTATATGGGAATAATAAGAAGCGCAATCGAGGTTGGGATCAAACCGCGCTGCCATCTTGAGGACATAACACGTGCCGATTTTTACGGTTTTGTTGTGCCATTCGCACTGGAATTACGCAGACTCAGTGAGGAATCCGGCGTACCAATAAAGCTGAGAGCCTGCGATACCCTCGGATATGGCGTTTCATACCCTGGAGCCGCACTGCCCAGAAGTGTACCTGGGATCATTTACGGTCTGAGGCATCATGCAGGTTTCCCCAGTGAGCTGTTGGAATGGCATGGGCATAATGATTTCTACAAATCGGTTTCAAATTCTGCAAGTGCATGGATGTATGGTGCATCCAGTGTAAACTGTTCCCTGCTGGGTATCGGCGAGAGAACCGGCAATACCCCGCTGGAAGCCATGATTATAGAATATGCACAGCTTCGCGGCTCAACTGACGGGATGGATACAACTGTCATAACGGAAATCGCGGATTATTACGAAAAGGAACTCGACTACCCGATACCGACAAGAACGCCGTTTGTGGGCAGACATTTCAATGTCACCCAGGCGGGTATTCATGCGGACGGTCTATTGAAGGACGAGGAGATATACAACATTTTCAATACAAACAAGCTGCTGAACAGGCCTGTGGGTGTGTCAATCAACCAGACCTCGGGAACAGCGGGAATTGCGCACTGGATCAACAGCTTCTTCGGTTTCGAAGGGAACAAGAGGTTGGACAAAAAAGACAGCAGGACCATAAAAATAAAGGATTGGGTAGATGAGCAGTACAAGAATGGCAGGGTCACCGCATTGAGCGATAGCGAACTGGAAGAGTCAATAAAACTGTTGGCACCCGAGATATACGATCTGGTATTATAAGGAAATAACAGGAGGTTAATAATATGGGAATGAATCTGGCACAGAAAATTATAAAAGAGCATTTGATCAGCGGGGAGATGACCCCTGGAGACGAAATATCCATCAGGATCGATCAGACCCTTACACAGGATTCCACAGGAACAATGGCATACCTGCAATTTGAGGCTGTCGGCATACCGAGGGTCAAAACAAGGAAATCACTTGCATATATAGATCACAACACCCTGCAGGCGGGTTTTGAAAATGCGGATGATCACAAATACATACAGACTGTGACGTCAAAGCACGGAATCTATTTTTCAAGGCCGGGAAACGGCATCTGCCATCAGGTACAGCTGGAGAGATTCGGTGTACCCGGTATGACACTGCTGGGCTCCGACAGTCACACCCCTACCGGGGGAGGTATCGGCATGCTGGCAATCGGTGCGGGCGGCCTGGATGTCGCTGTCGCGATGGGCGGCGGACCCTATTACATGATGATGCCGAAAGTATGCAGAGTTACTTTGACAGGGAAATTGAAGCCCTGGGTTTCTGCAAAGGATGTTATTCTTGAAGTACTGCGTATTTTAACTGTAAAAGGCGGGGTCGGCAAGGTGATTGAGTATGCCGGCGAAGGTACAGCAACTTTGACGGTGCCTGAAAGGGCAACTATTACGAACATGGGGGCCGAGCTTGGTGCGACGACCTCGATATTCCCCAGTGATGCCGTTACCAGGACCTTTCTCAGGGCACAGGGCCGGGAATCCGACTGGGTTGAACTTCTACCTGATATTGACGCGGCATATGATGAAGAAGTGACTATAGATCTTGGCGGCCTTGAGCCATTGGCAGCCATGCCTCACAGCCCGGATAACGTTGCAGCGGTTTCCAAAATAGGAGCAATAAAGGTGGACCAGGTTGCAATCGGCAGCTGCACGAATTCTTCCTATATGGATATGATCAAGGTGGCACGCATCCTAAAGGGCAAGACGGTACATCCCGGCGTCAGTCTTGTCATCGCACCCGGTTCCAAGCAGGTTCTGACAATGCTTGCACAGGAAGGTGCACTGGCGGATATGGTAGCTGCGGGAGCAAGGATACTTGAGTCGGCATGCGGTCCATGCATTGGCATGGGGCAGGCGCCTTCGACAGGAGCAATCTCCCTGCGAACTTTCAACAGGAATTTTGAAGGCAGAAGCGGAACAGCCTCCGCCGGCGTATATCTTGTAAGCCCGGAAACGGCTGCGGCAAGCGCAATAGCGGGCGTACTGACGGATCCGAGGAAGCTCGGCGAAGCACCGGTAGTGAAAATGCCGGATCGCTTTGTAATCAATGACAATATGGTTCTGGCTCCGGCTGCGGAAGGAAACAGTGTTGAAGTTGTAAGAGGACCGAATATCAAGCCGTTCCCGATCAACAAGGAGATGCCGGTCAAGATGGAGGGTGTTGCATTGATTAAAGTTGGTGATAATATCACTACCGACCATATTATGCCTTCAAATGCCAAGCTGTTGCCGTACAGGTCCAATATTCCATATCTCGCGGAATTTTGTCTGACGCCATGTGATCCTGAGTTCCCGAAGAGAGCGAAGGAAAACGGAGGAGGCTTTATCATTGGAGGCTCCAATTACGGACAGGGTTCAAGCCGCGAACATGCCGCACTTGCACCGCTGCAATTGGGCATAAAAGGCGTTGTGGCGAAGTCATTTGCAAGGATACACATGGCTAACCTGGTTAATTCCGGCATACTGCCAATGACATTTGCCAACGAGGCCGACTTTGATAAAATAGAAAATGGCGATGTGCTTGTACTTGAAAACGTGAGGGATCAGATCAAAGCCGGAAGCGAACTGGTATTGAAAAACAGGACGAAAAATTCTGAAATCCGTGTAAAGACGGCGTTGTCCGGCAGGCAGGCAGATATCATGCTGGCAGGCGGTCTGTTGAATTATACAAGAGTACAATAGAAATAGCAGTTCGGATGAATGGATAGCAGTACAGGTGAACCGAAGCGGATAAAGCAGCTGTGTTACAGGATGGGAGGCATGGTCCTTCAAGGTAATGCAGCTTTGCTCAATGGGGAGTGAATGATTTGATGGTTGATTTCAGTGAAGGTGATTCACAGGCAGGATCGCTCAGGAGCAGGGTTTTTATACATTTGCAGAACGATATTCTGAATGGTTTGTATGAACCTGGCGACAGCCTTATCGAAACAAAGCTGTCGGAAGAGCTTGGCGTCAGCAGGACTCCTGTACGTGAAGCCATAAGGCAGCTCGAGCTGGAGGGATTGGTGCAGTCATTCCCGAACAAGGGAGTCATCGTAAAAGGTGTATCTGAACAGGATATAGAGGATATATACACGATAAGGATGCTGATCGAGGGGCTGGCTGCAAGATGGGCCGCTGAAAAAATCACTCTGCCGGAACTGGAGGAGCTTAAGGAAGCAGTGGAACTAGAGGAATTCTATACGATCAGGAACGACCAAAACCATCTCATCCTGTTCGATACCAGGTTTCATGACATCATATTCAAAGCAAGCAAAAGCAAACCCTTGATGCATACACTCAGCACCTTCCATCATTATGTTCAGAAAGCAAGGGGCATATCGATGATGAGCCCCGGCAGGGCAATGGAGGTACTGGAAGAGCATAAGGCAATACTACAGGCCATTATCGACAAGGATGCGTATAAAGCTGAAAGGCTCACTACCGAGCACGTAAGGAATGCGAGCAGCAATCTGCTCAAGCAGAGAGCGGCGAAGGAATAGCAGGTGAGATAAAGATCGTGTAAAGTGACGTAACAAAAGGAGGGGTGATTTATGGGCATGACACAGCAGGAAAGGGAAAGCCTTCTGGACAAATTGGGCGCGATCGTTGAAGAAAATGATAAAATTGACCCGGAGCTTTATAAAAAGTACAACGTGAAGCGCGGTCTGCGTGATCTGGATGGGACCGGTGTTCTTGTGGGTCTTACCGAAATAGGGGATGTCAGGGCATATATTTTTGACGAAGAAGAAAAGATACCTGTAGAAGGCAGACTGCTGTACAGGGGCATTGACATCAATGACATCGTACATGGATACCAGAGCGAAAAACGCTTCGGATTCGAAGAGACTTGTTATTTACTGCTGTTTGGAGAATTTCCAAACAAAGAGAGGCTGGAGGAATTTGAGAAGCTGCTTGGTGAATATAGAGCGCTGCCTTATGGATTTACAGAGGATATGATTCTTAAAGCTCCGAGCACGGACATCATGAACAAGCTGGCAAGAAGCGTACTGGCATCCTATTCCTATGATTCCAATCCGGATGATATCAGTCTTAAAAACACCCTGAGGCAGTGCATTGAACTGATCGCAAGGTTCCCTACGATGGCGGCGTATGGCTTTGCGGCAAAAACACACTATCATGACGGCAAGAGTCTGTATATCCATAGCCCATTAAAACACCTCAGCACTGCTGAAAATATTCTGCGTATGATCAGGCAGGACAGTTCCTATACCAAGTCCGAGGCAGAACTGCTGGATTTGGCTCTTGTGCTTCATGCAGAACATGGCGGCGGTAACAATTCGACTTTTGTTGCCCATGTCGTGACATCCACAGGCACAGACACCTATTCCGCAATCGCAGCCGCCATAGGTTCCCTCAAAGGACCTCAGCACGGCGGTGCGAACCTCAAGGTCATGGGGATGATGGAAGAAATCAAGAGCAATGTGAAAGATTGGGACGATGAAGAAGAAATCAGTGCCTACCTCGCAAAGATCATGAGGAAGGAAGCCTTTGACAAAAGCGGTTTGATTTACGGGATCGGTCATGCTGTGTATACGGTTTCGGATCCGAGAACAATCCTGCTCAAGCAAAAGGCGGAGAATTTGGCTGCGGAGAAAGGTCTGGAGAAGGAATACAGGCTCTACACCCATATTGAACAGCTTGCTCCTGATGTGTTTCTGAAGGAAAAGAACAATAGCAAGGTCATGTGTGCAAACGTCGACTTTTATTCAGGTTTCGTATATAAAATGCTGAATATCCCTGTAGAGCTTTTCACACCCATTTTTGCAGTCGGAAGAATGGCAGGCTGGTGCGCTCACAGGATAGAAGAGCTTGTCAATGGAGGCAGAATCGTAAGACCCGCATATAAGAATGTGGAACCCAAAAAAAGCTATTCACCGATGAGTGAAAGGGCATAGGAAAAGAAATAGGAAATGAAATAGGGGGTCCCAATCCCCCTATGGGTCACCAAAAAACAGACAACCCTTTAGGATTGTCTGTTTTTTGGTGACCCATAGGGGATTCGAACCCCTGTTACCGCCGTGAGAGGGCGGTGTCTTAGGCCGCTTGACCAATGGGCCTTATGCATCTGCAATTGCGCATCTTGTATCCGGCGCAACTGCAAGAGCTATTATAACATGTAACCGCGGCGAATTCAATAGCAAATAAAAGTGATTTTATGTGAGGCATGTCCGCATGTCCGAGGTGTGTCGGACCATGTTCGAGGGTGAATTGAGACATGGTCGACTCAGTTCGTAATAAATGTTCGTGCAAAGTGCACATAAATCTGTATCAGCTTCGGTCAAAATCATCCTCGAATCTTACAATATCGTCTTCTTCCAGATATATGCCGGATTGCACTTCAATAACCTGGAGCAGCAGCTTGCCGTTATTCTGCAATCGGTGCCTGCATCCATTTTTGACGAAAACGCTTTCATTACTTGACACCAGTGTTTCTTTCCCATCTATGACTACAGTTGCGGTACCGTTTACTACGATCCAATGCTCACTTCTGTGATAATGCATCTGATAACTCAACTTTTTACCCGGCAATACGGTAACACGCCTGATCTTGTAAAAACGCCCCTCTTCAAGTAAAGTACAGGAACCCCAGGGCCGATACTCCGTTAGGTGGTAATCTACACGCTTATCCCCCTTTTCCTTTAACGCTGCGACGCCATCCTTCACTCTTTGGGTCTGATCCTTGTGACAAATCAAAAGTGCATCTTTTTGGTCAACCACGACCAGATCCTTCACTCCTATTGCTACGATAGCTTTATCACCATCAGAGTAAATCATGTTATCGAAAGAATCAATTAATATTTCATTGTTAAATATAACGTTTCCATGTTCATTTTTCCTGGCATCATATTCGTCGTAGAATGTAGCAAAACTGCCAAGGTCATTCCATTCAAGCTTTAAAGGAATAACAGCTACATGATTTGATTTTTCCATTACCCCGTAATCTATTGAAATAGAAGGCGTATTATGAAAGCTCTCGGAGACATCCTCCGTCGCAAAAGCTTTAAAAACTTCAGGACAGTATGTTTCCACTTCAGCTGAAAATAATGAACTATTGAACATAAACATTCCGCAGTTCCATAAATAGCCGGAATCAACATATTTTTTTGCGGTTTCAAAATCCGGTTTCTCTTTAAATTCATCAACAATAAAACCGGTACCTAAATCTTTGCCAGGTTTGATATATCCATACCCCGTTTCAGGTGAAGCAGGGCATACTCCAAATGTGAGAAGATATTTTTCTGCAAGCTGCCTTCCCTTAAGAATAGATTCTATCAAAACATCCTCGTCATTAATCAAATGATCTGAAGGAAATACTGCAACAATATCATCGCCTTTTTCCCGGATCGCTTTTACTCCGTAATAAATTGCAGGTAATGTATTTTTTGCCTGGGGTTCAAGCAGAATATTCTCCATAACTGCCGTATATCCCATTTCTTCAATTTGACCCGAAATTAAGAACTTGTAATTTTTACCTGTTACAATAAAAATGTCATCAAGGGTTGTTATTTTAAGGCATCTTTGGACGGTCAACTGAAATATTGATTGATCCATTCCATTCAGCTTTAAGAACTGCTTTGGATAATTTGTCCTGCTTAAGGGCCATAACCGTGTACCGGAACCACCTGCCAGTATAATTACCTTCATTGAATTCTCCTCATAACACATTGGTTCAAAAGAAAAAATTTCCGTTGAAGAAAAATTTCCTTACTACTGCTGTGTTTCAACGAGACGGGACATCTTTTGCCTCGTTATATTTAACATGGAATCATTATACCACAAGATTTAGTAATTAAAATTATCTTAACTCAATAAAACTTTAAATAAACCATTTTTTGTGGTAAAATTGTCGCAATGAATATTATGGAGGGCCATTTTTTGACTACACATTTGAAGAATCAGAAAAAAACGAATATTCAAAAAAAAACGAATATTCAGAAAAAGAGTCAAATCAGTATTTATGCTATTATTCCGCTGCTGTTAATTATAGCATTAGTCCCCTTGATCCTTTACATAAAACAAACGAAACTCACTGCTGTTGAGAATCTCTTCATGGGAAGTAACAATTCTCAGACGGATATGTTTTCCTATTATAAGATGGTCTGGTTTTTAGTATTTTCGGCAGCGAGCCTGATACCTTTCCTATTCATCCAAAACTTGAATGTGCTCGAGAAAGATAAAAGAATATATTATATACCTGCAGGCATTTATACTCTGCTGGTTTTAATATCCTCAATCACATCAGAATACAAATCAACAGCATTTTATGGATTTTTCGGGAGATATGAGGGGGCATTTGTATTAATAGCCTATATCGCTGTGATGCTTGCAGCTATGAATATACTAAAAGAAGAAAAGCACATTAAGATTCTTTTTATATGCCTTTTCAGTTCAGCCGCAGTTATTTCCTTACTGGGAGCATTGCAGCTGGTCGGAATCGATTATTTCAATACAAACTTTGTTTTAAGCCTCATTACGCCGAGTGAATTAAAAAAACTTGGTGGACATATGGAAGCGAGCTTCGGTAAAGGTACGCTGTTTTCAACACTGTACAACCCCGATTATGTCGGAAGCTATATGGCGATGCTCATGCCGGTCATCATCATATCCATTGTTTATCTGAAAAAAATATCACATAAACTGATAGCAACCACGCTGCTGTGCCTTATCATCATAAACTGGATTGGCTGCGATTCCCTCGCAGGTATTTTTGGTGGGATAGTATCGATCATAGTCATTTTAATCATGTTCAGGAAGAAAATAATGCAGCACAAAGTTATTGCATTGTCAATTGTTGTTTTACTGTGCGGCGGACTGATTATCATGAATTTTGCCACACCTGGCCTGATTACCAACAAAATGAGGGGATTGACTGCAATATTTGAAAAAAACGCCGGAACTGAAAGTCAAAAGGCTTTGGATAAGGCACTGCAAGGTCTGGCTGATGTTTCTGTAGACAGTGAGAAGGCAAGGATAGTTACTGAAAAAGGTGTCTTCCAAATAAGAGTTTCAGAAGGAAAGCTTGACATCAGCGATGAAGATAATATCAAGATAGACTCAGGTATCTCCGGCAATACTGTCAATATTTCAGACAGCCGTTTCCAAAACATTAAATTAGTGACAAAACCTGAAGAGGGACTGATAGAAGTATATTATAACGATTATGATTTGATTGGCGTGATATTTACCAAAGATGGCTTGGCAAGCAGTACCAACAGGTGGATGACGTTCAGGGGGAATAAAAGTATTGAAACCTTTGGATTTAAAGGTTATGAGACTTTCGCAACGAACAGAGGCTATATCTGGTCCAGGACCATTCCTTTAATCAAAAAATCAGCACTGCTGGGATATGGTCCGGATACATTCCCAATCTATTTTCCGCAATATGATTATGTTGCTAAACTCAAGTATTATGAGACCGGTGGCATGTTTGTCGATAAAGCACACAATATGTATCTTCAAACAGCAATGAATTCGGGATTGATTGCGATGCTGGCACTATTAGCTTTGTTTGGGATATATTTTGTCACCAGTGTAAAGATATATATTAAGGAGAAGTTTGAATCTTTTCTTCCATTTGCGGGGTTTGCCTGCTTTGCAGCCTTCGTCGGGTATGCTGTGGCGGGGCTGGCCAATGACAGTGTTATTTCAGTGGCGCCGGTATTCTGGGTGCTACTGGGGCTGGGGATCGGGATTAATGTGAGGCTGATGAAGGGGAAGGCAGTTCAGATGAACAAAGGGAAGAATGCGTAAACTAATCCAATGAAAGAAAGAAAAATAGCCAGAATACTGATAATGGAATTGGAGCAAAAAAACGCTTTGAATGCAAGATGGAATAATTGTTGGTAATTGCCATACATACCTCCGTTTTATAAAAAATGTTGAATATTGTGCTTTCTATTGTTTGAATACAATGGTAAAATGTATTTTATACTTATTTCCGTGCTGGATTTCCAGAGCTTTGTGCCGGTGTTACGGCCCGTGTACAAGGTTGAGGGTATTATAGATTGGCTGTTATCTGTGACATTAAATATTAGCTATTTTCCAATGACTATTTATGGACAGTCACTGGAAAAAAAATTAACAACAATGCAGTAGCACGATAGTATCGTTGAAGGTAAATCTATGCCATTCTAAAGCATTTTCCCAGTCGGAAATGATTTTGAGTTGATTAAGTTTAGGAGTGATTAGCATAAAAGAACTTGAAAAGGGAAGTATGATACTTTTTATTATGACAATGGCTGGTAATGTTTGTAACTACCTATTCCAGTTGATAATGGGCAGAATGCTCTCTGTTGAAGATTATGGCACAATGAACGCACTGTTTTCACTGATGATGATAGCGACCGTGCCTGCGGGAACGATCGGGTTGGTAATTTCAAGATATCTTGCCGGATATAATGCAGTGGGAGAGCAAAATAAGATTGTCAGTTTTTTAAGAAAAAGCATGAAATATGTTGGGATACTTACATTTGCAGTGATGTTACTTGGTATCCTGGTATCACCTTTAATAAAACGATACATGAATATCGATACCATATCCCATGTGGCCTTGATGATGGTAGTAATCGGAATTTCCGTTTTATCGCCACTCATAACAGGATCCGCGCAAGGACTTAAAAAGTTTCTTGCTCTGGGCACTTTGAATTTCATTGGGCCGCTTATAAAGCTGGCAGTCGGTATTTTATTGGTAGCAATCGGATTCAGGGTCAATGGTGCAATCGGCGGTCTGCTGATGGCCGTACTGGTGGTAATATTGGCAGGAATTCCGGTGCTGAGTAAGTATCTAAAACCTGTAGCTCCAAATTCGGATGTCATGATAGATAAAAGGGAGATTATGGTCTATGCCATGCCCGTATTGATAACAAGTTTATGCATGTCTGTTCTCACAAACATCGATATGATCATGATAAAGCACTATTTCAACGCGCAGGAAACAGGCTTGTACAGCTCCGCTGTAATTTTTGGAAGAGCTATATTTTATTTTCCCGGCGCCATCGTCATGGCCATGTTTCCGATCGTTGCCGAAGCAAAGGCAGCAAAAGGAGATACTGTGGGTACTCTTAAAAAGTCGTTACTGTATACTGCAGTGTTGTGTGGTATTAGTGCCCTAGTACTTAGTATATTCCCTCAATTTGTGATAAATTTGCTTTTCGGAGCAAGATATTTACCTGCTGTACCTTATATCAGGCTTCTGGCAGCAGTTATGCTCCCTTTGAGTTTATTGAGCATCCTTGTGAATTATAAGCTTGCTCTCAATAAACCAGGTACTATGATAATCACTTTGGTGGTGGGATGCCTGACTGAGTTTATCTTGATTACACTTTTTCATAACTCCATTTTACAGGTGCTGCTCATTTTATTGGGAGTCGGTATTTCTATGCTGATAGCAAATATTGTGAATGTATTTGTTGTCCATTCAAAAATGGCAGTTACAAGGATTCAGCCGGAACAATTTCTTTAGATAAAGGTTGAATTTAATCATAATATCAAATACAATGTAAGAAATGTAGTTATTTTGAGTTGATTTGTTTATATGAGTGTAGGGGGGGCCGGGATTGAATATTGTAGAGGGAAAAATATCTGTCGTTATGCCCGGGTATAACGAAGGAAACAGAATATGCGCCAATTTGGTTGAGACAGAACGGGCAATGAGTAATCTGACTGATGACTTTGAGATCATCTTCGTGAACGACGGCAGCAAGGATAAAACCTGTACGGAAGCCCTGAAGGCCGCCGGAGCGTTGGAAAGGGTGAAAGTGGTGGATTGTCCTGAGAACCATGGCAAGGGTAATGCATTGAAAATAGGCGTAGAAAGATGCACAGGAGATTATATTGTTTTTCTTGATTCCGACCTTGACCTTCATCCCGCTCAATTAGACAAGTTTTTTTCAATAATGGAAAAAACAAAGGCTGATGTAGTGATTGGTTCCAAACTGCACCCCGCATCTGTTTCAAACTACCCAAAACGAAGGAAAATTATCAGCTTTGGCTATTATGTTTTTTTAATGCTGCTGTTCAGGTTGCCTACCAAGGATACGCAAACAGGTATGAAGCTTTTCAAGGCTCATGTGATAAAGCCGGTGATGCAAAGGATTCTTGTAAAGCGATTTGCTTTTGACATTGAAGTTTTGGCAAATATAAACAGATTAAAGTATAAAATCGCGGAGGCTCCTATAGAATTAAGCTACAATAGAGAAATGAAATGGGGTAGAATAAAGCTTAAAGACATTAAGGATGTTGTTACTGATACACTTGCGATTTTTTACAGAATGTATATATTACACTATTATGATGATCTTTCTTCTTATACAGCTCCACAGGCTGAAACAAATCAAATTACAAAGGCAGGCTGATTCAAATCGGTATTTAGGGTGGATTTAAATGCAAAAGAAAGTTTCAATTATAATACCTGTTCGAGAAATAAACGATTATATCAGGGAATCCATTCCCTATATACTAAAGCTGGATTACTCTAATTATGAAGTAATTATTTTTCCAGACACTGCTTCGGATGAAAAATTCGACAAAACAAAGATCATACCTACAGGCAGGATAGGACCGGCAGAAAAGAGAGATCTGGCACTTAAATATGCAGAGGGCGAAATATTAGCTTTTCTGGATGATGATGCTTATCCAAGGAGTGATTGGCTGAAAAATGCAGCAAGGCATTTTGAGGATGAAAGGATAGGAGCTGTCGGCGGACCTGCTGTTACTCCTCAAAACGATAATTTGTTAAGGCAGGCCTCCGGTAAAGTTTATGAATCTAAGCTTTGCAGCGGTAACTATGCTTATAGGTATATTCCGGGAAAGCTAATGGAAGTCGATGATTTTCCATCGGTGAATTTAATCGTACGCAAGGATGTGTTTGAGCAGGCAGGCGGTTTTGATTCAACATATTATCCCGGAGAGGATACTAAATTGTGCCTGGACATTACGAAGAAAATAGGAAAGAGAATAATATATGACCCTGAAGTATATGTATGGCATCACAGAAGAGAATTATTTGCACAGCATATGAAACAAATCACAAACTATGCGTTACACAGGGGATATTTTGCCAAAACACTACCGGAAACATCATTTAGGTTTTCCTATTTTGTTCCCAGCCTGTTCCTGATGGGATTGGTGCTGGGCCCGATAGCATGCTTGCTGATTCCCTTTTTATGGCCTGCATATTTTGGAGTTCTTGGAATATATGTTTTAGCGTTATTGGTAAGTATAATAAATATGAAAGATATAAAGCTTGCTTTTCTCACAATGGCAGGTATTTTTATTACACACATCGGGTACGGGTTTTATTTTATTAAAGGACTGTTTTTAGCAAAATTGGTGAGATAAGGAGAGAAAACTTTGAAAATCGCTATATCATATCCGCCTCTGGAAAGTGAAAAGGGTGTTCCGCTTTTGAGCCAAAACAGGCAATTCCAATGGTTCAACAACCCAACGTATATATATCCGATGGTTCCCGCTTATGCAGCAACATTACTTAAAGAAAACGGATTTGACGTTATCTGGAATGACTGTATTGCAGAAGAATGGTCTTATGATAGATTCACTGACTTTTATATGAAAGAGAACCTGGATGTAATTATGATGGAGACGAAAGCTCCAGTTGTAAAAATGCATTGGAAGATTATTAATGAGCTTAAGGCAAAAAATCCATCTTGCAAGATTGTGCTTATTGGTGATCATGTGACCGCACTTCCCGAAGAGTCAATGGAGAATTGCACGACCGACTTTATATTGACCGGTGGAAATTATGATTTTCTTCTCCTCAACCTATGCAAAAATTTGAGGAATCATAACGGAAATATTGAGGAAGCTGAACTGGAACCAGGCATATGGTATCGGAAGGAAGGGGTTGTGAAGAATACTGGCAAGTTTGTACTGAATCACGATCTCAACATGCTTCCCATGCTTGACCGGGATTTGACCAAATGGAAACTTTATAGTGAAAAAAACGGTAATTATAGTCGAATACCCGGCACCTATACCATGGCAGCCAGAGACTGCTGGTATCATCGGTGCAGGTTTTGTTCATGGACAACCATATACCCTGAGTTCAGGTCACGGAAACCAGAAAAGTTGCTTGATGAAATTGGTGTTCTAATCGAAAAGTACGGCATCAAGGAAATAATGGACGATTCAGGCGCATTTCCAGTAGGGGAGTGGTTGCATACATTCTGTAAGGGAATGATTGAAAGAGGATATAATAAAAAGATCATACTCGACTGCAATATGCGTTTTGGAGCATTAAGCCTGGAAGAATACAAGCTAATGAAGCAGGCGGGTTTCAGATTTGTGCTTTTCGGGCTGGAATCGGCTAATCAATATACGCTTGACCGAGTAGATAAGGGCCTTAAAATAGAGGATATGATAGAATCCTGTAAGTTAGCAAAAAAAGCAGGTTTGTCTCCTCATGTTACAATTATGTTCGGATATCCATGGGAAGATGAAAAAATGGCTGAAAATACTGTATGTGTGGGAAGGAAGCTTCTTCAAAAGGGTTATGCGCATACCCTGCAATCCACAATAGTCATACCATATCCCGGGACACCGCTGTACAACGAATGTAAGGAAAACGGTTGGCTTCAGACCGAGGACTGGAATGAATATGACATGAGACAGCCGATTATGAAGACTCCTATGGGAGACGAAAAACTGAAAGAGGCTGTGCAATCCGTATATAAGGTTGCTTTTCATCCGGAGTTTTTGATGAGAAGGCTTATCGGGATAAGGAGTTTGGCGGATGTGAAGTTCTTTATTAGGGCAGGAAAGAAAGTATTCGGACACTTAACGGATTTTAAGAGGTAGAACATGGGACCGAAGGAACACTTATTTATATCAGGCGTTAGCGCGATAGCCTGGTATGCCGTTTCAAATGATCTTCTTACATCACTATCATTATTTGGAGCTGGTATATTGCCAGATACAGACCACGTTTTGGAATACCTTGCATATAGAAAGAAAGAGGGAAACCTACGGGAGTTTTTGTCCGGAAGATACTTTGAAAAAAAAGGCACTATATATGTTCTGTTCCACTCGATGGAATTGTTGATATTATTATTTCTTATTACTTTATTTATGTATTTGCAGAATGGAAATACATGGATATGGAGATTTGTGGCAAGCATAACTACCGGATATGTATTGCACTTAGCTCTTGATTACATAGGCAATCCAATCAGGCCGTTAGGTTATTTTTTGATAAACAGGATTTTTTTAAGATGGAAGCTTGATAAAATTTGCAAATAAGATTTGAAGGGGTTTAGGAAATGAAAAGCGTATCTATCGTAATACCTACTTTTAATTCAATGAGGACTTTGGAACAATGCCTTGATTCGATTGTGAAACAAAGCATTGATAAATCTGGACTGGAAATCATATTTGCTGATGCAGGTTCCACAGATGGTACAAAAGAAATGATTATGAAATACAAGAACCAATACAAGGATATAAACATTCAACTTTTTCATAACCCCTTAAAAACAGGTGAAGCGGGGAAGGCTGTAGGTGTAAAAGAAGCAAACAATGAAATTATTGCTTTAATAGATTCAGATAACATAATACCACAGGATAATTGGATGCAAAGAATGCTTGCACCTTTTGAAGAAGATAATATTGTTGGAAGTGAGCCTATCGAATATACATTTAGGAAAGAAGACGGATATATTAATAGATATTGTGCGTTAATAGGGATGAATGATCCATTATGCATATTTACCGGTAACTATGACAGGGTGAACCTTATTACAAATAAGTGGACAGAGGTGCCTGTTGATGAAATTGTCAGAGGAGATTACATCTCCATAAGATTTGACAAATCAATGATACCTACAATTGGGGCAAACGGTTTCTTTATTAGGAGAGAAAGTTTACTGAAAAATTTTGAAGGGGACTATCTATTCGACATCGATATTTTGTGGGAACTACTGAATAGTGACCCGGAATTAAGGGTTGCAAAAGTAAAGACAGGCATAATCCATTTGTTTTGTAACGATATCAGTACATTTGTCAGGAAACAGAAGAGAAGAATTAAGGACTTTATATATTTTAGTGATAAAAAAGGCAGAAAATATCCATGGAATAAGGTTAAAAAAACCAAGCTGTTAAAATTCATAGTATATTGTTTTTTAATTTTCCCGCTAATTGGACAGGCAATTATAGGTTATAACAGAAAGAAAGATTTTGCTTGGCTGTTCCATCCGATAGCATGTTGGATTACACTTTGGGTATATGGGTGGGGCACCATTGTGGGCAGATTTAAAAAAGAAATGATAAATAGAGATGGTTGGAAGCAATAAAGCTTGTTTTAATTGAACCATGCTTTTTTAATAATACATTTAGTGTATTAATTTAGTTGATATATAAGGGAGGATATAATTTAAGATGGGATTCTTAAAGGGAATTTTAGAAAAAATGTGGGAAAATGTTTGGACGGATAATGAGAGTAATATTCAAAAATTACTTGATCCGGATACTAATGCGGTCTATTTAGACTTGGGTTGTGACGATGGTTATAAAACTGTCTTTAGAGGAGCAAAGATAGGAACCAGTGACATAAATGGTATTGAAGTCGTTGAAGAAAGAATGGTTTTGGCTAAGGGAAAAAACGTTAAGGTAAAAGAAAGCGATTTAAATGAATTTTTTCCATATGAAGATGAAAGCATATCCGCTATTACTGCCAATCAGGTTATTGAACACTTATATGATACAGATAAGTTTATTTCTGAAATTTATAGAATTCTTAAGAAGGATGGATATGCAATAATATCGACAGAAAATGCTTCAAGCTGGCATAACATTATAGCACTAATGATGGGATTTCAGATGTTTTCATTGACCAATATCAGTAATAAAAAAACAGGAATTGGAAATCCATTTGCTCTTCATAAAAATGAAACTACGCTGTCCTCATCGTGGCAGCATCTACGTATATTTTCCTATCAAGGGTTGATAGATATTTTCAAAACACATGGATTTACAGTAAGAGAAATTATTGGAGCCGGATATTTTCCACTTTTTAAGTTCTTGTCAAAGATAGATTGTCGACATTCATCAGTATTAACGATAAAAGTTGTTAAGACATAAACATTGTATACACTTAGTTAGCAATAGTAGTTACTATATAACCAGTATATGGATAAAGGAACCCAACGAGGTCTGACAAAACAATGATATATACAATTTGAGCAAAAGGTTTCTATATCAGAAGAGAAAGATTCCTAAAAATTATGATGGGGGCTATCTATACACCTGTTTTGTAGCAATTTATCATTAATCGGGCAGGCAATTATAGATTATAGTAGAACGAAAGATTCTGCATGGTTGTTTTATCCGATAACTTGATGGATTACACTTTGGGCTTATGGGTGAGGCACTATAACAGGTGAGCTTAGAAAGGAATTAATTAGCGTAGATGGCAGGAGTACCAAGAAGAAGGTGATAAATAGAAATGTCGATAATAAAAAACATCATACACACAAATCTTTTTTTGATCTACCAAAAGATGCCTACTGTTATTAGGTCAATTATTAGTAGAATAATTTTCAGGCCGACGTTAGGTAAAGGAGTTAAAATTTTTGGTAATGCATTATGGGGACCCAAAGTTAGTATTAGCGATTATTCATATATACATGGACAAGCAAACCTGGCAAATATTGAAATAGGAAAGTATTGTAGCGTTGCTAAAAACCTTTCAACAATTTATGCTGAACATAATTATAAGTGTTTTTCAAATTATAGCTTTTTTATGCAAATGAACTCACCTTTAATATCTTTTGAAAAAGTAAATTTCGAAAGCAATTTAATAATGCGAAAGAAAAGTGTTATAGAAAATGATGTTTGGATTGGAGAAAATGTTACCATTCTTAGTGGTGTTCATATTGGAAATGGGGCAGTTATCGGGGCTTGCTCATTTGTTAATAAGGATATTCCGGATTATGCTATTGCTGTTGGGGTGCCATGTAAAGTAATTAAATATAGATTTGATAAGGAGGACATAGAGTTCCTAAAAGAGATTTCATGGTGGAATTGGGAACCTAAAAAAATATACAACCAATTTGAAAGGCTTTGTAAGTTTGACAAAACGCTGATTAGTGGTATGCCCAAAGTGGATAATCAGAATATTACTGATTAAGTTAGTATTAGTTCACCAATGTTAACATTGGTGAACTAACGATGTGAATATGAAATCCCATAAACCTAGGACTATTGGTAAATTATATATTAAAAAATTTCTGTAAATGTGTTTTTTAGACAAACAAGTATTGGGGTGTAGCGGACAGCTTTCATCTGGGCTTACAGATGGAATGAGAGAAGCAATAAAACTGAGATATAACTACCGCTATAATTTGAAGGAGTTAATTAATGAAACAAATAATAAATTACGTTAAATTATTTACGCTCAACAAAATTGAGTACATTATCGTATCCTTGCTATCATTAGCAGCAACTTTTAGTTGGCTAAAAGTTGGTTACGTTATTGCAAATGGAGATTCATTTCCCTTTACGATGATAAATCCTGACAAATGGATTAATCAGATACCCTTTACTTGGAATAACCTTTTCAATGGTGGTGGCGAGCCAAATTTCCAGATTACATATATTGTCTCTGTTTTGTTTTCGTATTGTTTAAAAAGTATGTCATTACCTGCCTATCTTATACAATTTATTATTTATTCTTCACTATTCATTTGCCAAGGTCTATCAATTGTATATTTTTTAAAAGTCTTATTTCCTGATCACAAAAGATCAAGTAGCATAATTGTCGGGTCAATTTTTTACAACTTTAATGTTTTTCTCTTATACTGGATACCACCACAAGTCATGGCTATGCTTAGCATGATCTTAATACCATTACTTGGTGGATTACTGGTTAAGGCATATACAACTAGGAAAAATATTTATATAATACTTTTTTCAATTATATCAATTTTGTTAAGTGGCGTTTTTGTCAATCCTCCAATGATTGTTATAATATTAATATTTGTTTTGATTATTATTGGCTACTTGATAATACAATTAAGAAGGGTAGAAATTAAGACTCTGTTAAAAATTGCAGGATTAACTTTACTAATAAATTTATTCTGGATTATTCCTGTATATATGTGCCTGTTTACGCAAGGAAACACTAACGTATCAGCAGATGTAAGTCTTGGAGGATGGGATTGGTCAATGGTCAGAAATAGTTTTTTAAACATATTTTGGCTCAGCACAACTTTTGGCTGGAATGAGTTGGATTACTATCCATACAGCATTAAGTATAACTCCATTATAATGTTATTTGTATTCATACCAACTATATTTGTTTTTTGTATTAATTTATTAAAAAGAAAAGTTCAGAAAATAGTAATATACTTTCTAACTTTATTAGTATTACTATTTTTAATCAGTAAAGGCATTCATCAACCATTTGGTTTTATATATAACCTTTTTCAAAAAATACCTGGATTCTGGCTTTTTAGAGAACCTGCATTAAAGTTTTTCTTTATTATTATTACCATATACTCTATTCTTATAGTTAAAGCTTTTGAGACTATAAAAATAAACAGAAGAGATTTAAAAATATTCACTTCATCGGCATTAATACTGATAATTCTTGCGATATCTTTTCCTATATGGAATGGAGAAGCTATTCCTGATAAAAAACCGAATTATCCTCCTGCCCATGCTAAAATCCCTGAATATTGGGAAGATTTAAAGTGCGAGAAATTAACAGGAAAAGTTATTGTACTGCCTAATAATGATTTTTACCAAATGCCGTATACCTGGGGAATGTATTCAGCGGATTTTCTCAGCGAAGAAATTATTAATTCTGAAGTAATAAAAGTGAATAACAACATTGAAGGTTATACCTATTATAGTAATAATTATTTCCAAGCAACAAATATAGTTTTACAAGTGCTTCAAGGAAATAAGCTTATTGACTTTAAAAAAGCAATAGATAATCTAGGTGTAAATTATTTGATTGTAAGGAAGGATATTGATTTTGATTTTACTGATAGGCCAATTATCAGCCCATATAAAATTGAAGAACTACTAAAAACTATAAATGGAATTGATTATTACAAGTCAGTTGGAGAAATAGATATCTATAGAAATACTCAACCAGTATCGGCCATATATGCAAATAATAAAGCGAATTTTTATAAAGGCGATTTCTTTGACAATTATTACCTTAAGTCTATAAGTGATAATGGGTCTGTTTTTATACCTTACAATAATATGGAACAGAACAACAGTTTTACTAGTGAAATCATTATTAATAAAAATGATGATGTTTTTTATAAGTTTACCAGGAAATAGCTTAATAAAACGATAATGTAGAGTAATTTATTAAAACTTTATATATGCTTATTACATTCATCCTCTGACAATATTTTATCTGAAAAGTTAAAATCCCTGTCAAGATAAAATCAACGGGCTTTCAACACAATATTGACAATACTGTATTGCAGTTTGGCAAAGCATTTTTAAGAGGATGTAGGTAAGAATCTCATAATGGAGGGGAGAATTCCACCGAAAGTTAGATAAATAGGGGCATTCAGAGCATTTTTTTGATTATAGTTTATACAAACAGTGAAAATAGTGGAGGATATTAATGAAGGATCAGTCTATCGACTTATTTGTTCCCGGCCGTTTATGCTTATTTGGTGAGCATTCAGATTGGGCGGGCGGATACAGACGCATTAATTCTGAGATCATTCCCGGTTCAGCAGTAGTTATTGGAACCGAAGAAGGCATCAGAGCCAAAGTAAAGAGAAGTGGTAAATTAATGGTTCGAAGTGTGAATCCGGATGGGACTCGCACAGATACCTTTGTTTCTGACATGGATTTAAAAATGTTAAAACGAATTGCTGCGGAAGGCTCGTTTTTTTCCTATATTGCTGGGGTGGCTGCCTATATTTATGAGCATTATGTCGTTGACGGCCTTGAAATCGACTGCTACGAAATGACCCTCCCCATGGCGAAAGGCCTTTCATCAAGTGCTGCGATTTGTGTTCTTGCTGCCCGGGCCTTCAACCAGTTGTATAATCTGCAGTTAACTACACGCGGAGAAATGGAGATCGCCTACAAAGGGGAGATAATGACTCCTTCCAGGTGCGGGAAAATGGATCAAGGGTGTGCATATGGTAAAAAACCGATCCACATGGTTTTTGACGGGGACAATCTGGACATCAACGTCATAAATGTGGGAAAGGAGTTATATTGGGTATTGGCAAACCTTAATAGTAAAAAAGATACAAAAAGAATACTTTCCGATCTGAATTCCTGTTACCCGTTTCCCAGAAATGAGATGCATGAAGAGGTTCAGTCTGCTCTTGGTACAGAAAACCAACAGTTGGTTGTTGATGTCATAAAAGCGATGGAGAAAGGGGATGCAAGGAAAATTGGAAAGCTGATGGATGAAGCGCAGCAGCTTTTCGATAAAAAGGTTGCGCCTGCTTGTCCCAATGAGCTAACGGCGCCAAAGCTGCACAAGATATTGGAAGATGAATATGTCAGAGAGCTTGCATGGGGCGGGAAAGGCATTGGTTCCCAGGGAGACGGATCCGTACAGTTCATCGTTAAAGGGGAAGCAGAACAGGAAGAATTGGTCCGATATCTCAATGAAAAGTGTGGATTACAGGCATTCAAGCTGACGGTTCCAAAACATAAAAAGGTGACAAAGGCGGTCATTCCGGTGGCTGGCTTTGGGACAAGGCTGTTTCCTGCGACAAAAGTTATTAAAAAAGAGCTGTTCCCGGTCCTGGATCAGGACGGCATTATGAAGCCTGCACTTCTGATCCTCATAGAAGAATTGGTAAGCTCCGGCATAGAAGAAATATGCCTTATCATCCAGGAAGAAGAAGAATTGTACCGTAAGCTGTTCAGTTGTAAAATTTCAGACACCCATATGGAAAAGCTGCCTTCAGCAATGCGGGAATACGAGAAGAGAATATGCGATATGGGCGAAAAAATCACTTATGCTGTACAAAAGGGGCAGGAGGGGTTTGGACATGCTGTATTCCAAAGCTATGGTTTTTCAAACAGCGAACCGGTCCTTTTGCTGCTGGGTGACCATATTTACAAGTCTTGTACTGGGGTGCCCTGTGCAAAACAAATCATAGATGCGTATGAACACTACGAACAGCTTACGATTATGGTTGAGGAAGTACCTGTACACGAGGTGGGTCGGTATGGCATGGTATCCGGAAAATGGATGGATTCAGTCGAAAGGGTGATGAATGTCACCAAGGTGTTCGAAAAGCCGACGAAGGATTATGCAGAGGAGTTTATGGGCGTGAAGATGCAGAATGGAACTCAAAAATATTATTCCGTATTTGGTCAGTATATTCTAACTCCCTCGGTATTTCAACTGCTTGGCAGAAATATAGCTGAAAACAAAAGAGAACGGGGAGAGTTTCAGCTTACATCGGTACTGGAAGAGGTACGATCCACAGAAGGAATGGTGGCACTGGTTCCATCGGGGAAAAGGTATGATATTGGAATGCCGGATTCATATCAAGCTACAGTGGCCGCTTTCTCAAACCCAATAGAGAATGAAAGGTGAATCTGTTCGATGAAATAGAATACACCAGAGAATAAGAGTTCAAGGGAGCTATGAAATGAAAATATCAGTAATAGGAACAGGTTATGTCGGGCTTGTGAGCGGTACTTGCTTTGCGGAGATGGGCAATGATGTCGTTTGTGTTGACATTGATAGTAATAAAATTGAAAATTTGAAAAATGGGATCATCCCGATTTATGAACCCGGTCTTGAGGAAATGGTAAAGAGAAACTATAAAGAGCAGAGACTGCAATTTACGACAGATATTCGTACTGCAGTAGAAAGTTCTCTGGTGAATTTCATTGCAGTTGGTACTCCGCCGGGAGAAGATGGTTCGGCAGATTTGAGGTATGTTTTGAATGTTGCGCGTGATATTGGGAAATACATGAATGGATACAAGATCATTGTGGACAAGTCCACTGTGCCGGTTGGGACTGCGGAGAGAGTAAAGAAGGCTATCAGTGAGCAATTGGAAGAAAGAGGCGTATCCCTTGAGTTTGATGTAGTCTCAAATCCTGAATTTTTAAAGGAAGGCGCCGCTGTTGAAGATTTTATGCGCCCTGATAGGATCGTTATCGGAGTCGAGGATGTACGGACAGCCGAGATTATGAAGCAGCTGTACGAGTTTTTCGTTAAAAACGGGAATCCTGTTTATATTATGGATTTAAAGTCGGCGGAAATGACAAAATATGCTGCCAATGCGATGCTGGCTACTAAAATTTCGTTTATCAATGAAATAGCCAACATATGCGAATCGGTCGGAGCGAATGTGGACCTTGTACGTTTGGGGATAGGGTCGGATTCCAGGATAGGGTACAAGTTCCTTTATCCTGGGGTGGGCTATGGCGGATCATGCTTCCCAAAGGATGTCCAGGCCTTGATCAGGACGGCTGATGCGTCCGGATACTCTACCAGGATATTAAAGGCTGTTGAAGAAGTGAACTTTGATCAGAAGAGTCTTTTGCTGAAGAAGATCATTTCCCGCTACGGGGAGGATTTGAAAGGAAAGATGTTTGCCATATGGGGGCTTGCCTTTAAGCCGAAAACAGACGATATGAGGGAAGCTCCGTCGATTGTGATCATTCGTGGATTGTTGGAAAGAGGCGCGGAAATTAGAGTCTATGATCCGGAGGCGACGAAGGAGGCTAGAAAAATTTTCGGCGAAAGAATTGACTATGCTGAAAACAACTATGAAGTCTTGAGAGACGCAGACGCGGTGGTTCTGGTGACGGAATGGAATATTTTCAGAAATTCCGACTTTGATAAGGTGAAATCACTGCTGAAGGAAGCTGTTGTATTTGACGGAAGAAATCAGTACAGCCCTTCGGAAATGCTGCAAAAAGGTTTTGAATACTATTCCATTGGGAGGCAAATATGAAAAAAGTTTTGGTAACAGGCGGTGCAGGCTTTATCGGAAGCCATTTATGCAAGCGCTTATTGACGGAAGGAAATACTGTAATTTGCGCGGATAATTTATTCACAGGGAAAAAGGAAAATATCCTGGAGCTGATGGATAATAAGAATTTTGAGTTTCTTAGGCATGATATTACCTTGCCTTTGTATGTGGAAGTGGATAGGATTTATAATCTTGCGTGTCCAGCATCCCCTGTGCATTACCAGTATAATCCAATAAAAACAATGAAGACCAGTGTGCTTGGTGCAATAAACATGCTGGGACTGGCAAAGAGGACAAAAGCAAGAATCCTTCAGGCTTCTACATCCGAGGTCTATGGAGATCCCCATGTTCACCCGCAGGTTGAGGAATACTGGGGCAATGTAAATCCTATAGGCCAGCGAAGCTGCTATGATGAAGGAAAACGGGCAGTGGAGACTCTTTTTATGGATTACCACAGACAAAACAGTGTGGATGTCAGGATTATTAGGATTTTTAATACCTATGGCTCTAATATGTGTGAAAACGACGGCAGAGTAGTCAGCAATTTTATCGTACAGGCGCTGCTAGGGAAGGATATAACAGTTTATGGGGATGGAAGCCAGACACGGTCTTTTTGCTATGTAGACGATCTTGTGGAAGGTATGGTGCGCATGATGGAGAACGATGCGTTCATCGGTCCGGTGAACCTGGGGAATCCGTCGGAGTTTACCATTCGGGAACTGGCGGAGAAAGTTATTGCATTGACAGGGGCTTCAAGCAAAGTTATTTATAAGGATTTGCCGCAGGATGATCCCAAACAGAGGAAACCGGACATAACCAAAGCACAGACCATATTGGGATGGGAACCAAGGGTGGGATTGAATGACGGACTGAAAAAAACAATAGAGTATTTTAAGTCACTGACCAGGTGAAGGTATTGAAGTGCCAATCAGGGGATAAAAGGGTGGATGATGTGAAAAGTAAAGGGATGAAGTTAATTGTAGCCCCTATTATACTGTTTTTTATTATTTCTTTGCAGATGGATGTTTTTGCTGCCACATATTCTTTTGATGCAGACAAACAGTATGATATTAATGCGAACATAAAACTAAAAACAAACAATACCATGATAAAAACGGATGGGAAAATTCTGAAGATGGTGAAAGGTCAGTCGCATATAGATGGGACTGACTATGTGACATTATCATCAGGTTCAAATCCAGGTATTGACATAGATGATAATAATATCTTTCAGATCGATTATGACAGACAGCCGGGATATTTTGATATTGCCGGGGTGATATTTGACACTACGGGTCAGAACGGGAAAAATCAAATCATTACCGCGCTGAATGAGGATCAGAATGTCCAGAAATCTGCCGCGGAGACTATATTCAAGGATACGGATTTCAGCAAGAAAAACATCATGTATTATGCCAAAAGAACTCTGGGATTGGCAAACAAAAACTGGTATTATGGCGCCGACTCGGCAGATTTCAGCGTGGATAAAGATGAAAGCGGAAGTGCTTTTAATGTGACACTTGACAACAGGGTAAATGATGTAGTGGCGCAACGGACCTTTAAAAATCTGGATCTGTCTCAAAATAATTCAATGGAATTGCAGTATACGCTGGATGATCCTTCTATCCAGCAGATTTCTGTGAACTGCAGGATAGATTTTGAAGGGAATGGCAGGTCGAGTTCCGACTTACTGATTACTGCAGATACTAAAACGATTGAAGAGAATAGATTTCTATTCAAAGCGAACATTTATGAATTGGCTGAAAAGAGTTTCCCTGACAAGAAAAATTATTATCTCCGGGAGATAATTATTCACATGCAAAAAAAAGAAGGCGTAAGCATCAATGATGTAAAGAAAGTAAAATATACATTGGAGAAGTTTTCTATCTATAATGATATACTGGATGAAAATCTTGCGCTTAAAGTATTAGACAAGATAAAAACGGATAATAAAAAAGTTACTCAGTACCTTTTTCCATTGGATGAATTCATACCCGCCTCCTCTCCCGGTAATAACGTTAAAATGGATCTTTTAAAGGTTTTGCAGGACAAGCAGGTGGATACGGATGGGTTGAAAATAAACAATATTGTTATTTTACTGAAAGGAGAAGAATACTTTCTCACGCAAAAAACCCGGACACTCAAAGCGGCTTTTTGCAGCGAACAAGAGGTGGAATACCCTTCTATCCTTGATCCTTATGTACAGTCCGCTCCTGAAAGCTCTTTGCAGTCAACCGGACTCAATCAAGAACTGTACCAACATGTTGCCGGATACAAAGAAAGCTTTGAAAACAGTGATTCAAGTTTGCTTTCTGCAAATGCATGGACAATCACTTCCAACAACGGTACAGCTTTTTCCATTCCGGATTATTATGAGCTGAAATATGAAGACAAAGCAAACAGTGAGTTTGATATTGTCTCCATGGAAAAGAAAGTACATATATCTCTAGATGCCGTTCCTGCGGGTGAAAAGCTGTATGGCGAACTTTCATTCAATCTGGAGAACCCGGAGATGTATGAAAAATATGTGGCATTTGGAAGCCGCGGCCAGGATGTGAAGGAGATTAATCTGGATGTCCTGCCTTATAAAGAAAGTAACGGATACCGGAATTATACATTGGACTTTCAAAAGTATCTGTCGGGCATAACAGGTAGTATTGACAACTTTTGGCTGATCCTTAAAAATAAGGGCGGAAGTAAGCATTTTTCCATAAGTATCAATACTGTCAGGTTTTATACGGAGAATGAAAATGCGGTATATAATAATGAAAAGCGATTGCTGCAGGATGCCCTGGCCTTTACCACTAGCTCCTTGAGCGGAGAAATGATGAATGGATGGGAGATTAATACCAGAGTACCATTCCGCTTTGACTGTGGAAACGGAAAAATAAATTTTGAGTTGAGTGGAGGCAGTCAGGATTATCTGAGCCTGAGCAGGAACATACAGGTGAATATAGGAGAAAAGCCGTATTTCATGCTGGCAGGGAGTGCCATCCAAGGCAATGAAAATGTCAATGTAAAATTTGATCTGGATATTGAGGGGATAAACCGGATATATACAACGGACTATAAGCTGGGAAGCGAAATTGATTTGGGTGAAGCATTTGGAAAGTACTGGGACAAAAAAAATGTTGTGATTAAAAAAATAACAGTATATCTTTCCAATAAGGCAGACGATCAGAAGAATAACCCGGTTTATTCGTTGAGCCATATAGAATTTTACAGCAAACAAAAAACCGGACTGATTGACTTTCTTAAAACACAGAGTCTTTCCAATGGGACTGGATCGGCGATCAAATTGAGGGCTCCAGAAATTGCTTCCAGCGTTGAGTGGTACAAAATTGACACGGACAAAAATGATAAGGAAATGAGCAAGGAAGAAAATCTTAACATAAAAGTGCTGTTTGATAAAAACATCATTGACACGAGACAAGTGTCCGCTTCCTATAATATGATAAAGCAGCATGGCAAAAGTGTGGATTTAGAAAGCTATCCGACTGCCGGTTTTACTTATACAATGGACGATCCAAACGTACAGCAGATTATAGTCCGGTTTCAGGTCGACACAAATGAAGATGGGGTCGCGGATGGCATAATCGTGAAATCTGTTATCGCAAGCAAGGAGCTAAACTTTAAATGTAATGTCCTGGAGGAAGCCCGGAGATTGTGGCCAGAAAAGACAGCGTACAAGCTTCTGCAGATCAATCTCGATTTTAAAAGAAATGAGAACCAGTCCCCTGCGCTTAATGGTGTGTATGGGTTTACCGTAACAAAGTTTGAATTGCATGATGCGGAGGGGAAAGTATCTCTGTATGACACGCTGATGGACTTTCCTGTTGCTGATGTGGATGGAAAAGTTTATTTACTCCGGAATGCAATTGAGAAATTACCGCAAAAAGAAGCGGATGAATTCCTGTTACAGCTTTTCAAGGAGAACAGTGCCTGGATTACATTGGATACGGTGAAAGTAGAAAAAGGACAACATGAAGTCAACCTCTTGTCTGGGCAGTATATGGAGACGGATCTGATTGAGTTTAAGGAACCTGTACAGGACCAAGCGCAGGGGAAAGAACCATCTGTTAAGTTTACCAAAATTAACCCGACGCGGTATCTGGTGGATGTGACAGCCGAAAATTCTTTTTGGCTGGTGTTCAGCGAGAGCTTCCATAAGGGATGGAAAGCGTATATACTGGATAATTCTAAGTCTGATTATTCCTCAGACCCTTTACAATGGTCGGCATTGGGGACAGCATTTATGCAGAAAAACGCCAGGACTGAAGTAAATGAACACCAAATGGTGAATGGTTATGCAAACGGCTGGTGGGTGGATATTGGCTCCATCCAGAAGGAAAAAGGAGAGCTGGTTACATTCCAGATGATCCTGGAATATAAGCCTCAGCAATTGTTTGAGTTGGGTGTAGCAATCTCGTCCATGACACTTTTGCTATGCATAACATATTTGTTCCGTGAATTTATAAAGAAAAGGAAGAAAAAACATGAAAGCAAGAACTGAATGGATTAAAAAGCTGTCTGGCTTCAGATGGTCTTTTTATATAGCGGAACTGCTGATTGCGCTTGTCATATTTTATTTCATATTTAGAAGTAAGTCGGAGGATGCATTATCCTTCGCAGAATTGCTTTTTACAATTGGATATGCCCTGTTGATACGAGTAAAAATAAGACCGTTGCTCGCCATAAAATGGAAATATTTTCATGAAAAGCCTTCTGCTCCCTATACGCTGACTTTTATGGGATTGCTGCTGTTTTGTGCTTTTTTATTAATATTTAAGCTGGAACCTATAGCAGAACAGCTGGCAAATATTGCGTACATTATTCTAGTTATAGCGGTAGGTATCGAGTTCTACTTAATGATAAAAAACCGTAGATCCGGCGATGACGGAGAGGAATAAAACGATATGCTTTTCAAACTTATCAAGTATATTTTTATGCCTGGTTTCATTTCTGTATTTATGCTTTATTTTCTAGTTAAAAAGCCTGCTGCATTTGCAGCGATAGATCAATATGTTTTAAATAAAAGCGGCATAAGCAAGAATCTTTTGAAAAAAGCATTAGTCCTTCTATGTGCAGTATTTATCATTACATTTGGAACAATGACCACCTTGAAATATATGACTTTTCACTCAGCTATTTTTGATCTGGGTGTCTTCGATTGGAAAATCTGGGCGATTTCTCATGGTAAATTTGACGAGATATTTTTTGGACATTATCAGCCGGTGCTTCTTATATACGCACTCATATATAAAGTGTTGCCGCACCCGTTGGTATTGGTTTACCTGCAGCTTGTCGCCGTAGTATCTTCGGTGATTCCTCTGTATAAAATTTGTAAGCATCATGATCTGAAGGATAAAAATTGTTTCATTATAGTTATTCTATTTTTTCTGTACAGCGGTATTGAGTTCAATGTAATGTTTGATTTCCACACAGATCATTTGTTAATACCGATTGCTTTATGGGCATATTATTTTTTACTGAAGGACCGAATCCTTGGGTTAATTCTATCCATACTTGTGATGTCACTTTTGAAAGAGCCGCTTTTGTTAACGGTAGCGGCTTTTGGTATATTTATACTGATTGAGAAAAGCCATGGAACAGAAACGAATGTTTACAAAAATGTGTATTACATCATTGGCCTGGTAACCTTTATCGGCGGAATCCTGATGTTTTATATTACAACTAAATATCTAATCCCTGCAGCCACGGGCACATCATCCTACTCAACCTTTAGCGGAAGCGCCTTTGGATATTTGGGCGGCACCCTGCCGGAAATGATCAGGACCATATTTTTTCGGCCCTTGGTTTGGATCCGGGAATTGCTTGTATTTGGGAAGCTTGGCTTCCTGATTGCAATATTTGCTCCTTTGTTGTTTATTCCGATCATAAAGCCAAAGTATCTCATCCCGGCATTGCCTGCATTGGCAATTGCCCTGCTGTCGCAGTTGCCGAATTATTACGGTGTGCAGTACCATTATACGGTGTCAGTTATTCCTTTTATTTTTATAGCTTTCATAAATGCATCGAAGGATATGAAAAAAAAGGATCATGTATTGATCTTTGCGTTGGTAATGTCAGTTTATTTCAATATCGTTATCAGTCCGTCCCCGGTATCTGTGGCGTTTTGTAAACCTGACTATGATGTGAACTACAACCGGTATAATTATGTATCGTCGGCAAATGACGCGTCTTTGAGGGAGGCTATAGCCATGATACCCGATAAAGCGGCTCTTTGCCTGCAAGACAGCATCAACGCAGCCAGTTTGATGCATAGACCAATATGGTACCTGTATCCGCAGAACATGGAAAAAGCCGACTACGTTTTACTAGACACGACAAGACCACTATATATACTGGATGTGCGGGATGAAAAAGGCTTCTATGAGAATTTAGACAAAGTCTATGATACGCATGATATAATATTTGATAAAGATGGTGTCAAGGTTTTCAAACGGAAAGGGACGTAAATGGGTAGCGTGGTAAAGTCGATTGTTATTGCATTGCCGAACCTGGCACAAAATGATGCCATTGGGAATGATGTTCTGGCAGAGTATATGCTTTTGACAGATAAGGGCTTCAAAGTGCAAATATTTGCGGAATATTATGATAATAAGCTAAGCGCAATGATATGTGGATTTAAGGATGCCAGGAAAGCGGATGCAATCATATATCATCATAGCGTGAACTGGAGAAAAGGCCAGAAGCTGCTTGCCAAACATTCTGGAGCAATAAGGATATTGCGTTATCACAATATAACTCCGGGAGAGTTTTTTGAAAATTACTCTTGTAAAATGGCGAGGATTTCATATAAAGGGCGAAAGCAGACATCAGAAATCATACCGCTTTTTTCGAGGTGCTGGCCGGCTTCAAAGTACAATATGGACGAGTTAGTACAAGCCGGCGCGGATCCGCAAAAATGCAAGGTCATGCCTCCGCTCCACTACATTGAAGAGCTCGGGCGACTGAAAGCTGATGAAGGCTTGAAAGATAGGCTGAAAAGCGGTAAGAAACCTGTTGTTTTGTTTGTGGGAAGACAGGTTCCCAATAAGGGGATGCATCACTTTGCAAGAGTTGCAGAGGAATATGTTAAGGCTTATGGCAGAAATGCGCTCTTTGTGTGGACTGGGGGCAAAGATGCAAGGTTGCATGGGTATCATGCGGAAATCGAAGGTTTCATTAGCAAAAACCATTTGAATGATGTAGTTCTGCTTCCCGGAAAGGTTTCTGCCCAGGAGCTTCGTGCGTGGTACGATGGCAGCAGTGCGTTTTTATGCATGAGCGAGCATGAGGGCTTTTGTGTACCGGTCATTGAGGCTCAGGCGTTGGGCGTTCCAGTGGTTGCGCTGGACAGGGCGGCAGTGGGAGAGACAGTGGGAGAGAATGGACTTGTGTTTGCCGAGCCGGAGTATGAAAGGTTTGCGGCGACGCTGCATGAAATTCTGAACAATGTTTCTTATGCTGATTATCTGATCGCTCAGGGGAAAATGAATTTCGAAAACCGCTTCAGCAAAAATATCCTGGAAGAAGAGTTTGAAAAAGAAATTGAATACATAATGCAATAGAATAAACGTATTTACGGGAATCATGTATGGCTAAGGTGGTGATGGATTGCGGACACTGAAAAACATTGTATATCAATTAATAAACCTTGCGGGCAGCAAGGTTTTGATGTATTTGTTCATCATCGTCCTTGCCAGGCTTGTTAGCGTCGAGGATTTCGGAAGATACAATTTTATTACTCTGTATGCCGCGCTGTGGACCGTTTTAATGGATTTTGGCTTTGAACCTTACATTATAAAGCAGGTTGCTTCTGGAGAGGATAAAAGCAAGGTATTTTGCAATAATATTTTTTTAAAGATAATATTCTTATTATCAGGCTTTTTAGGACTTGTACTTCTTGCTCCTTTGTTTACCGTTTCTGAACTGCTGATGGCTGTAATTGTGGGTGTAGCCTTCGGCACCGATTCTTTGAGCAGATTTATGTTTTCTTTTATGAGAGGCGCACAGGATTTACGGTATGAAGCCATCTTTACCTTCGTTCAGAAATTGTTTTTTGTTGGAACAGGAATAGTTATACTTTGGATAGCCCCTTCACTAACAACGATCTTCTGGGTTATGGCGCTGGTAAATTTTTTATTCTGTGTTCTGGTGTTTTTGTTTACTATAAAGCGATATTCGATTACACCCAGGTTTTTAGTACAGGTCAAGGATATAGGCAAAAAAATTTCATTATTGGCGCCATTTTTTGTAATCAGTATATTTACTGTCATTTATTTTAAAATTGACGTTTTTATGCTTCGGTACCTTGGAAATGACTATATGGTGGGGATATACAGCGCCGCCTTCCGGTTGATGGAGGCGTTTCAGATGATTCCCGCCGCAATTATCGCGGCTCTTTTCCCGGGACTTGTCGCCGCGTATCTGGAATCCAGGGAAAAGTTCATGGACTTATTTAAAAAAATACTTGCGGTACTTATCAGTGCCGGTTTTTTGGTCATTACCTTCGGGTGGCTCTTCGGAGAACAAATCATCACGTTATTATACGGTGAAAAGTATACCGATTCCATACAGGTATTCTATGTTTTGATAAGCGCTATTTTTCCGATGTATATCAATTATTTGCTGACACAGACCTTAATAGCTGTTAATAAACAAAAATTTTATTCTCTTTGGGTAATGATTTGTGCTTTTGTAAATGCTGCATTAAATCTATTTATGATCCCGGAATATGGAGCCCTGGGTGCTGCTATAGCGACGATCGTTACTGAGATGGTATTGTTAGTACTCATCATTCCTTTGCTGAAGGAACAGTTGAAAGCTGCAGATTGGGGCTTTAACATTTTGACAGTTATTCTGTGGATCATAATTTTTCTTGTGTGTATGGTACTCACAGGAATAAATGTTTTGATGGCCTTCATCGGTTATGCTATACTTTCATTTATACCAGCAGGTATTTTAATCAGAAAGTATTTCCCGCAGTTAACGCCGAGGAGGGGAAAACACTTTTTATGAGAATAGCTTTTGAAGGATATCACGCCTGTAAAAATGATATGTCCGGTGTGGGACGCTACGCTTATAATATAATGAAAAGTGTTTTACAGACAGATCATGAAAACACCTTTGAACTAAACCAGTTCAATTTTCTTAAAAGAGAAAATTACCCGGAAAATATATCTGAGCTGCTAAAACACGGGAATATTCGCCTGAAAGAATGCAATTATATGCATTATGGTATTTTGGCAAGGCATCAATGGTTACATGATATTTTTCCCTATAATATCTATTTCAATTCCTTTGCAGATATTTATCACTTCTTTGGCTTTATCATTCCCCAAAAAATGAAAGGCAAGACCATTACCACGATACACGATATGAGCTATAAGCTCTACCCTGAAACCTTGAGTAAAGCCAACTATACTATCCTTCGCAAAAGGCTGGTGCGTTCCTGCAATGATGCAGATATTATTGTGGCTGTATCTGAAAATGGTAAAAAAGAAATTACGGAACATATAAATATATCTTCTGAAAAGATTCATGTCGTATACAATGCTGTCGATCATGCAGTTTTTTTCCCGAGACAGCATGATGAAGCTAAAAAGCTACTATCTGCCAAATATAATATCGACGGCAAGTATTTATTATGTCTGGGGACTCTGGAACCACGTAAAAATATCACATCTTTGATTAAAGCATACAAAATCTTTATAGATAAAAACAAAGAGGTAAAACTGGTTATTGCGGGACAAAAAGGTTGGAAGTATGATGAAATATATAGAATGGTGAACGAACTTAAACTTACAGACAGTGTTATATTTACAGGGTACGTGAAGGATGAAGATATACCGGCACTTTATTCTGCAGCGGAGGTCTTTGTTTTTCCTTCCTTGTATGAGGGCTTCGGTATTCCCCCTTTAGAGGCAATGGCTTGCGGCACTCCGGTAATTACCTCAAACACTTCATCATTGCCCGAAGTAGTAGGTGATGCCGGAATTCTTACGGATCCGCATAGTATTGAAAATCTGGCGCATGAAATGGATAGATTAGTGAATGATGATAGCTTGAAGAAATATCTTTCAGATAAGGGTATCATTCAGGCAAGTAAATTTTCATGGCAGGATTCGGCCAGGAAGGTTCTGGAAATATATGAGATGCTTTCATCCTGAACTGGGCAATAGCCGATATGAATAAAGCAAGTCGGAAGTTTACTAAAGGAGTATTTCAATGAATATCGGCATCAATATGATGGTTGTGCCTTCTGCGAGGACCGGTATCGGTACATATGCAGTCAACCTTGTCGAACAACTGCTGAAGCTGGACGGAGAAAACCGGTACTTTATTTTTATTACCGGGGATTTACCGCTGGAAAATGTGAATTCTGAAAGGCATCATATCATAAATGTGTGCCAAAATAAAAGTTGGATCCGGCGAATCCTTGCCGAACAATTCATCCTGCCCTTTTTGGTGAAAAAGTATAAAATTGACCTTCTCCATTCTGTAGCCTTTAGCTGCCCTGCCATCAAGCTTTGCAAATCCGTACTGACGATTCATGACCTTGCATACCGGGTCTTTCCGGAAACCGTCCTGAAAAGCAGGCGTATTTACTATAACCTCATGTTTCCGCTGTATGCTGCTATTTCGGATAAGATCATCACGGTGTCAGAGAATACGAAAAAGGATGTGATCCGATATTTCCACATCCCGGAAGATAGAATCAATACCGTCCTGCTGGGCGTATCCGGCCAATTACGGCAGGAAGACAGTATTGATACGCGGACGGTGTTGAGCGGTCTCGGCATAACGGGCGAATATCTGTTATATATCGGCTCACTGGAACCACGGAAAAATCTTGTGAGACTGCTGCAGGCATTCGCGTTGGTCAGGGAAGAGGTAAACATAAAGATGGTGATCGTCGGCCCAAAAGGCTGGATGTATGACGATATTTTTTCAAGTGCAGCGGCAACAAAGCATAAAGAGGATATTATTTTTACAGGGCGCGTCGAAGATGCCGACCTTCCGAAGCTTTATAGCCAGACGAACGCTTTCATTTTTCCCAGCCTGTATGAGGGGTTCGGGCTTCCGGCCCTGGATGCGATGGCGTGTGGTGCTCCGGTGATCGCTTCTGATACTTCGTCGCTGCGGGAAGTTTGCGGAGATACGGCGGTGTATGTGGATCCTTTCGAGGTGGAGAGCATTTCTGAGAGTATTCTTATGTTGCTGAAAGATGACCGACGCAGGGAAGAACTGAAACTGAAAGGGCTGGAGCGCTCCAGGCAATTTTCATGGGAGAAGACGGCACGCATGACACTGGAAGTCTATAAAGAGGTTTATAACTGTGAATAATGGAGTAGATGCAGGAATGTTGAATGTGACGCAGGTAAACAAGTTTTATTACCCTCATATCGGGGGAGTGGAGAAGGTGGCTTTTGACCTGGCGACCGGATTGAGTGGCCGTGTCGGTATGAATGTGCTGGTATGCAATCACGGGCACGCATTGTCCAGGAGCATGGAAAACGGGGTGAACATTATCAGGACACCCAGTCTGGGAACTTTTTTCTCTATGCCTGTCTCCCTGTCCTTTCCTTACTGGCTTGGGAAAACAAAGCAGGATATTCTCCACTTTCATGAACCCTTTCCACTGGGGGATTTCTCGTATTTTATCCGCAAACCGAAAGGGAAAGTAATTGTTACATGGCATAGCGATATCATCAGGCAAAAACATTTTCTCCGGATCGTAGAACCATCCATCATGAATCTTTTGAATCATGCAGAGAGAATTGTTGCGACCTCTCCCAATATGATAGAGAATTCCAGGATACTCAGGGCCTTCAAGGACAAATGCGTGGTGATACCGCTGGGAGTAGATGAGAAAAGGTTTATATCGGACGATCCTGTGAAAAAGGCTGTAGAAAAGATTAGAAGCAAATTTGGTAACAAAATCGTTTTGTTTATAGGAAGATTGGTCTATTACAAAGGGCTTTCCTTCTTAATTGACGCCATGCGCAATATAGAGGCCAAGCTGTTGATTATCGGCGATGGGTATTTGAAGAGCGAGTTGGTCAAACAATGTGCAGGCTTCGGAATGGAAGACAAAGTCGTCTTTCTCGACCCTGTGCCGGACGAGGAATTGTCGTCTTTTTACCATGCCTGTGATGTTTTTGTCCTGCCGTCTGTTGAAAGCAGCGAAGCTTTTGGACTGGTTCAGGTGGAAGCGATGATGTGCGGCAAACCGGTGGTTTCCACTTCTTTACCGACTGGTGTACCGTATGTAAATAAAAACAATGAAACAGGACTTGTGGTGGAACCCAGAAACAGTAAGCAGTTGTGCGCCGCAATCAATGCATTGCTCGAGGATGACAAAATGAGGGCAAAAATGGGAGAAACGGCACAAAAGAGGGCGCGAACTGAATTTACAGTGGGCAGGATGGTACAAAGCTATTATGATTTATATCAAAGTGTGACCAATGACCAGTGCGAAAGTACATAAAGCATCCTGTATAATAACATAAGCATGTATTCCGGACAAATTATCTTTTAAATGTGAAGAGCAAGTTTCATAAAGCTGCATGAAATGGTTGCATTCCCTATTTGATTGACTGTATACTTTTCTGGTATAATAGAATTTGAAAATATTATGTAGCCATTTATAATCTGTGAGGGTCAACAATGTTTGCGTATATCAGAAAGGCCGAAAAATATTATAAGGTCGGTATTATTCTTGTGGACCTGGCGCTGATTAATATTGCGTATGTACTGGCATTCCTGGTGCGTTATGACTGGACTTTGCCTGCATTTAACTTTAATGCGTACTTAGACTCGGCACCCTTTATAACATTGGCGGCACTGATATATTTCGATCTTTTCGGTTTACTGAAATTTTACAGAAAATCATTTCAGGATATTGCTGTATCAGTATTCAAGGCAATATTTCTTCTAAGTATTACAACTGTTTCAATTACGTATTTCATGCAGGGTTTCTCATTCCCAAGACTGATATTGATTATAACACCTTTGTTCCAGATTATTCTGTTATTCATGTGGAAAGGCTTTGTTCTGCTGGCTAAAAAGCTGGTTACGGATGATCTTAAACTAATGGTGATAGGAGAACGCAGTGAACTTGGTTCTATCATCAATAAGGTTGAATATTCGCTGAGGAGGGCCAAACTTTATATCAGATATATCATACCGGTGGATGAAATCGACAAGGCTTTCAAACGTCTAAAGGATGTTGATGAAGTCTTTATCAGCGACAGTGTTTCGGATGATAACAAAATGAAAATAATCACACAGTGCCTGACGGAGAAGAAGATCGTCTATATTGTTCCCAGATTGTTTGAAATATCGTTATCAAACGCCAGGATGGTTCAGTTTGAGGATATGCCGGCTTATATGATTGACAGTTTGGGGCTTTCAGTGGAACAGAGGTTCTTTAAGAGAACGTTTGATGTGGTTGTTTCACTGGTGGCAATAATTATTACCAGCCCGCTGATGCTTTTTTCAGTATGCCTTGTCAAATTAACATCCAAAGGGCCTGCGATATACAAACAGACGAGGCTTACGGTCAGGAACAAACAGTTCAATGTATTGAAATTCAGAACAATGTATGTGGACTGTGAAAATGGGACAGGTCCTGTATTATCAAATGAAAACGATCCAAGGATTACCAGAGCGGGCAGGATCATGAGGAATCTCAGACTGGATGAACTGCCACAGCTGTTCAATGTTCTGAAGGGAGATATGAGCTTTGTCGGCCCGAGACCGGAAAGGCCGTTCTTTGTGGAGCAGTTCAGCAAGGATATCCCGGAGTACGCTCATCGATATCTTGTCAAGGCTGGAATTACCGGCTATGCGCAGATTTACGGCAAGTATGATACGTCGCCGGTGGATAAGCTTAAGTATGACTTGCTTTACATCAAGGATTATAACCTTCTGCTTGATATTAAGCTGATTCTGCAGACTTTCAGGGTATTCAGAGGGAAAAAGGCTATGTATCAGAGAACGGGAAGCAGCAGAGAAGATCATGTCAAGCAAAAAGGCAAATCAGCAGTTCTATGACAGTGCTTTCGCGTTAAAGCATACTTTTTGCATGAAATAGGAAAAAATATTGCCATCAAGGTCCTGGGAGTGCGCTCGGAAAGTCGACTTATTGAATTTTCATAAAAAGTATAGCCCTGAAACCCGTATAAGTTCGTTATAAAATAGGACAAATCCGCATATTTATTAAAAATTAGGACTTTTCAAGCAGTCTCCTGGCGGATATGGATAATGTGTGCTGGAAAGCTTTGAGCGTTTTTCGACAAGATAGCCACATGCTTGCAGGCTGTGACATATAAGAAGGCTCGCACACGTATTGCACTGTGCAAGCCTCTGTTGATATTCTTCCATGGTTACAGCTTTATATCTTTTACTCTTCTAAGCGTTAAGCCAAATACTTTCTTGAAATTTATTTACTCCAGTGTCAGCACAGTCACAGACATCGGCTGCAGCTTGAGTTCGAATTTGCCGTTCTTCACTGACATTTCCTTGATTGCTGCGGGCTTTACATTTTCCGGCGCTTCGAAGGTGTTGTGTGCATTCATGGCCGAGCTGGAAAGCACGGATCCTGAAACCCTGGAACAATCTGCCCCTCTGAGTTCGAAGCTGATATCGGCACTGCTGTCGGGCTTAAGATTGCAAAGTGAAATATGAATTTTATGATTGGAATCAATGGAGGCAGAAGCGCTGATGGCCGGTATGCTGTCACTATCAAAGGTGTAGCCAGGAGCATCAAAAGCGGTATGCAGCAATTCTGCATCCATATGAGCCTGATACATGTCAAACACGTGATAGGTAGGTGTAAGCAGCATTTTAGAGCCTTCTGTCAGTATTACCGACTGCAGTACGTTGACAATTTGTGCAATATTGGTCATACGCACTCTGTCACAATGATTGTTGAATATGTTTAGGTTAATTCCTGCAACAAGCGCATCACGGAGTGTATTCTGCTGGAACAGGAAGCCTGGATTCGTTCCCGGTTCCACATTGTACCAGGTACCCCATTCATCAACGAGGAGTGCCACGCGTTTCTCGGGATCATATCTGTCCATGATCGTGGAATGCTTTGTGACCAGTTCCTCCATATAAAGCGTATTCTTAAGCGTTTTGAACCAGTAAGTTTCGTCGAATTCGGTGGAGGATCCCTTGTCGGCCCAGTTTTTTGTCGGCAGGGTATAGTAATGCAGGCTGAGACCGTCCATATTCTTGCCGGCTTCACGCATCAACACTTCTGTCCAGTCGTAATTGTGATCATTCGGGCCGCAGGCTATTTTAAACACCTTGTTATCACCGAAATTCCTGACATAGGTAGCATAACGCCTGAATTCATCCGCATAATATTCAGGTCTCATATTGCCGCCGCAGCCCCAGTTTTCATTGCCGATGCAGAAATATTTCAGTTTCCAGGGCTTTTCCCTTCCGTTTTGCTTTCGCTGGTTGGACATGGGGGACAAGCCGTCAAAGGTCATGTACTCTATCCATTCCTGCATTTCATGAACGGTTCCGCTTCCGACGTTTCCATTGATATACGGCTCGGCGCCGGTCAATTCACATAGCCTGAAAAATTCATGCGTACCGAAGCTATTATCTTCAACAACGCCGCCCCAGTGGGTATTGACCATTTTAGGTCTGCTTTCTGCCGGACCAATGCCGTCTTTCCAGTGGTATTCATCGGCAAAGCACCCGCCCGGCCATCTGAGGACCGGGATTTTTAGCTTTTTGAGGGCCTCAATAACATCGTTTCTGATACCGTCGGTATTCGGTACCGGAGAATCCTTGCCGACCCAGATGCCTTCATAGATGCACCTTCCAAGATGCTCGGAAAAGTGGCCATAGATGTTTCTGTTAATTACGCCCTTTTTTATGTCGGCGTTGATCTGTAGTTTGATCATTTTTTTCTCCTCTATAAGCAGTTATTTTAAATCAATTCAATTTTAAATAGTATTTCCTGTTTAAAATTCTTTTAGCAGGTTCTCAATTTGTTCCATTAGCATTGGAACCTCTCTTTGGGATAAATTCCAGACAAGCTCCATCCTTCATTCACCATATCCATGTGCTGCGATATTTCTAAGATCAACGATTTTTCGCCACTGAATATCCTTATACTCTGTCCATAAATCTCCCGTTAATGCGTTGGCATGTTCACCAATGTTAAGAAGCGACATTGCCGTTGCCCTCTGGTAAACCTCATTTTCAAAAAAATGCTTTTCACCAACTTCATTCACATATCGTATAATATCTTTACATTCAGATAGGATCTTTTTCAATAATTGTATATCCCTATGCTCCATAGATTCTTACCTTCTTATCAATGGTTAAATAACTGTTTTTCTTTAAGGGGCCTGCTACCAGATCAACTTTGGTGTTCAATCTTTCCTGAATATCAAACTTAAGTCCTGACATATTAAATAGACTCGCAACTCTTTCGTCAAAGTACACAAGTAAATCCACGTCGGAAGCTTCTGTACTGTCTCCGTTTGCAAAAGAACCAAACAAATCAATGCTTAGAACCGGATATGCAGGTGCAACCTGAACTATCGCATTTTTTATATCTGCAATTGTCACGCTTTATCACCTCTAAAATGCCTTAAATAAATAGAAATAATAATCTGCTATTTAATCTAATTATACCCTAAAAAATGGTCGCAGTCAAAAACGGAATTGCAATACAGATGAGATGTTACAGGTCAGTGTTACAGGTCAGAGGTGAAAATGAAAAAAATGAAATATTTATTGTGTATTGGTTGAAGTTTGCTCAACAGCGTTTTGGAAAACCGGAAACAGGTACCGGTATTCTGTAGGGGCGCGCATTGCGCGTCTGCATGTGACTGGGTATATTTTGTCAGGTTAAAAGATATATACATTTCTATGGCAGGTTTAAAAGAGGTCGGCCACTTTCCACCGCCGGAAAGTGGGCAAAGGTCGCCACTCGACGGCGTGGTGCCTGTCAGGGCACAATGAAAAAGCATCAAGTGCACTTTCCCAAGGGCGCAATGACCTCCCAAACTTGAAATTTTGGACCGTTTATATAGTGTGTACTAAAAAAAATGTACAGTTGACGAATTGAATAACAGAAATGGTCATTTTTTCAAGTATGGGCTGCCAGGAGTCAATACACCTACTGAATTAATGCCTTTTTATGGACTTTCTACCTTAAAACATGCGAAAATCCCACTTCCCACTAAAAAAATTGTCCCCTACTTGAAATTTTGCACATTATTACAGTTTATCATGTGACCTCGGTTGATAATACAGTTTCCCAGGTATAACAGGGGACTGTCTAAAACCACTGGAAGCAGAAGAACCGTCACCTTGCTTCCCCTTGCTTCCCCTTTTTACAAGTAAAGGAACAGAATTTCAAGTGAAGGGACAGAATTTCAAGTAAAGGAACAAATATTCAAATCATTTAATGAGTTTTCGCATCATAAAAGTGAAAAATTCATGATTATGTCTACTAAAGCGTCCTATACTTGAAAATTTGAACATTTAGATAAAGATTCAGTTGACTACAGGGCGATTACCACAGGAGAAAAGGTAAAACAGCTTCGCCATATTTATTTATAGCGTAACAATTCTTGTATATGAAACCTCTGACCTGTAACCTTAAGGTAACCGGTAAAATATCTTAACCGTAAAATATCTTGGTAATAGTACTGCCTGAATGGTATTATATAGTTGAAAGCCGGTAAATGAGGTGGCTTATTTTGAATAGGGATAAAATAAAACTGAATGAAGAATAGAGAGGAAAATGAACATTAATGAAGCTTCCGGTTGCTTTCAAAGATAAAATGAAAGGTTTGCTTGGAGAGACTGAATACACGGAATTGATCGAAGCATTGAACAGGGAGAGGCAATATGGACTCCGTGTCAATACACTGAAAACAGACTTGGAGAATTTCAAGAAAGTGTCGCCCTTCCAGCTTGAACCGGTGCCATGGACCGCCGACGGCTTTTACATATCGGCTGAAGATGCGCCCGGAAGGCATCCGTACTACCATGCAGGGGCTTATTATATACAGGAACCCAGTGCAATGCTGCCCGGGCAAATACTCGGAGCCCAGCCGGGTGAAAGGGTGCTGGATTTATGCGCGGCGCCTGGGGGGAAAACGGTTCAGATCGCTGCTGCGATGAAGGGTAAAGGCCTTCTTGTGTCTAATGATATCAGCGCAGATCGTGTGAAAGCACTTGTGAAGAATATCGAGCTATGCGGCGTCAGGAATGCAATTGTATTAAATGAATCTCCTGAGATGCTGGTTCGAAATTTTGAAGGATATTTTGACAGAGTGATTATAGATGCGCCATGCTCCGGTGAGGGTATGTTCCGGAAGGATGAAGCAGCGGCTAAAAGCTGGGAAAGCTTCAAATGCGAACGCTGCACAAAACTGCAGGAGCCTATTCTGCAAAGTGCCGATCGATTGCTCAGGCCTGGCGGAACACTGGTTTACTCGACTTGCACATTCTCCCCTGAGGAGGATGAGCAGATGATTGCGAAATTCATACAGCAGCATGAAGAATATGAACTCGCGGAGATCCCCAAAATAGCCGGAATCGAGGGGGGGAGGGCAGCGTGGGCAGGTGGAGATACTGCCTTTGAACGTGCAGCCAGGCTGTGGCCTCACAGGGTCAAGGGGGAGGGCCACTTTACTGCGAAGATGATTAAGATGATAAAGGATACAGACACCGGTATAACAGGGGAAATTGGTTTTGATGGGGAAATTGGCATAGTGGGGGGGACAGATGGTACCTTGACAAACCCGGATGATGGTTTCACAGAAGCATGCTCAAGTGCTTGTACATTAAATGCCCCCGGATTATCCGGATTGCATTTCAGAACCAAGCCGACAGAAAGCAAGCCGACGGAAACCGAGCCAACGGAAACGTTTGACAACCTGCCTGAGAGCTTTCGTAAATTTGTCCGGGATAATATGAACCATTTACCGGAAGGTGTTTACCTGCAAAAAGGCCACAATTTATATCACTTGCCGGAAGCACCCCCAAAACTTGACGGGTTGAAGGTCGCCAAATTCGGATGGTTTTTGGGGACTTTTGAAGACAATCGATTTGAGCCTTCCCATTCCATGGTGACAGCACTGGAGATGAAAGCATTTAAAAGATCAGTCAACCTCGATGCTGCTTCAAGAGAAGTGGGCAGCTACCTGAAGGGTGAAACAGTGATGCTGGATGGAGAGAAAGGGTTTACCGCAGTTTGTGTGAATGGATGGACACTTGGCTGGGCGAAGCAGACCGGTGACATGCTTAAAAATCTATACCCCAAAGGCTGGAGGAGACTGAGCTGATGAAGAATTCCCAGCGGTTGGACAAGCTGCTGTCCAACTTTGGATATGGCACCAGAAGCGAGATCAGGAATCTAATGAAAGACGGGACTGTAAAAGTTGACGGAAACATTGTAAAGGATGCCTCGATGCATGTCGATCCACTGAGCAGCACAATCGAACTGCGGGGCAGGATCCTCAACTACAGAGAATTCATCTATCTCATGATGAACAAGCCTGCCGGTGTCATTTCCGCAACAACAGATAAGAAACTTAAGACTGCTGTCGATCTGCTGCCGGAAGAATTCAGCTGCTTTGACCTGTTCCCGGCGGGAAGGCTGGACATTGATACCGAGGGTATGCTTCTTCTGACGAATGACGGTCAGCTGGCGCATAATCTCCTTTCGCCCAAAAAACATGTATCAAAGCGCTACCATGCAATCATAGACGGAATGGTAACCGAAGCCGATGCGAAAGCTTTCAGGGAAGGTGTCATGCTTGATGATGGCTATGTTACCATGCCCGCAAATCTTGAAATTATAAAATCAGGACAGCATTCCGAGATTGAACTGGAACTCCATGAAGGCAAATTCCATCAGGTTAAAAGGATGTTTGAAGCAGTGGGGAAGAAGGTAATTTATCTAAAAAGGATCCGGATGGGTGGCCTGAAACTGGACGAATCACTTGAACCCGGGGCCTGCAGGGAGCTGACCCCAGAAGAACTCGAATTGTTGAAGCAGCGAAATACATAAATCATGCGCAGCAAAGCTGATCTGTCATTCTGAACGCTGTGAAGAATCTTGTTTACACCAGTTTTCGGATAAATCATGCCAATTTGAATTTATACTCTCTATCAGTTCGATCTTTTTGCTCCTCGTCCAGCCTTTAATCTGCTTCTCTCTTGTAATAGCGGCGTTTATATATGTCAAGGGGACAGGTACACTGACATAAGAAAACCGCAATGTCAGTGCACCTGTCCCCTTGACATAGTCCCCCTAGTCACAAACAAGGAGAACCGTCCCCCTGGTCAATGTCCCCTTGACATAGTCCCCCTAGTCACAAACCAGGAGAACCGTCCCCCTGGTCAATGTCCCCTTGACATAGTCCCCCTAGTCACAAACCAGGAGAACCGTCCCCCCTGGTCACGTGGTTATTCCCCGATTCTGTCCAGTGCGAATTGCAGGATATCTTCTCCGGTGTACTCTACTTCAGGTTCGATGCCGTTGCCCTGTATATTGATGCCTTTTGGCGTATACCATTCTAGTATTGTAGCTTTCACGGCGTAACCCCTTTTTAACGGCAGCGTGAACTGGCCGATACCCTTGCCGAAGGTCTTGCTGCCGATCAACTCGACATTGCTTAGGTTGTCATTCAACGCGGCTATCAGGTTTTCCGAAGCGCTGGCGGTATTCTTATTCTGTAGGATAATTATTTTATTGTATTTTAATGGCTGGTCCTTTGTCGAATGATAGGCAATATCTTTCCAACGGAATTTATCCACAGCAACAATTGATTTTTTAGGAAGAAACAGGCTTGATATATCCACCATGACATCAATATCGCCGCCGCGGTCGTCCTGCAGGTCTATAATAATATTGGGCCTGCTTTGAAGCTTGCTGATATTATCCTGCATGAATTTCAATGTAAATTCCGAAAAGTTGGTGAGGTGAAGATAAAGTGTGCTGCTGTTAAGGATCTTTATTTCCGATTCAGCTGCTTCCTTCTTAACTTCCTGTTTGTATTCGGTCAATCCGTTCGGCGTATAAAGGTAAGTGTACTTGTCTCCTCTTTCCTGCCGGATTCTGTTTGTGACAACTGCTATAACCATATCATCGAAGTTTCTGTAATATTTGCCCTGAACATCGGTTCCAAGCTCTTTGGCATAGATATCATCCATTGTACTGGTGTATATGTAGCTGCTCGTAATAAAATGCTTAAAGGCCAGATAGTCATAGTTCAGGAACAGATAAAACGCGGCAAGGGCTATAAAAGCAGCCAGTACGCCCAATGCGGCATGATATCTTTTCTTATATCGTTTTAATAATATGTCTGTTGACAACTCCTGCTTTTTTACACGATGGTTCATAATTAGTTTATCTGCTTTCTTCATATCTCTTTATTTTTTTGGAGGTGGTTTTTGTAAACTCCTCGTTCCTAAGGTTGAAATCCTTTATATACTTATATATGGCGAGGCTCTTGTTCACTGCCTTGACCTCCCTGTGAACCAGGTCATACACCTCTTCAGGGGTGGGCTGATGGTCGCCGAAATGCGCCTGGATCGCTTCCATTTCCGGGACGATGGTCGCCGAAACAACGATGTCACCGTAAACTTCATCATCCTTGCCGAATACAAGAGATTCCTTGATAAAGGGACTCTTGCCAAGCATTGTTTCAATCTCTTCAGGATAAATGTTCTTGCCGTTCTTTGTGACGATGACATTTTTCTTTCTACCGGTAATATATACAAATTCAGCGTTATCCATGTATCCGAGATCTCCGGTGTAAAAACGTCCGTCTTTCAGGATTTTGGCTGTATTTACCGGATCCTCGAAATAACCGAGCATGACACTCGGCCCTGTTACTGAAATTTCTCCATTTCCGTCAGCTCCGGGATTTTCAATTCTTATGTCCAGACCAGGAAGCGGAAGGCCTGCAGCATTATCCCTGAAGTCCACATCACGGTTCAGCGCAACGATAGGACTGCATTCAGTGAGGCCGTAACCTTGCAGAAAATTGAGGCCGAAGCTTCTGAAGCCTTTTGCCACCTCAGGATCGATACCTGCTGCACCGCTGATGAACAGTCTGAGATTGCCTCCGAAATTATTATGAATTTGTGAGAAAATTTTTCTTGATATGTCGATTCCCAACTTTTTCAGAAGGTTGCTAAGATTAAGGCCAAACTTGAGTTTTTTAAGCATTTCCGGCTTTTTTGCCGCCTGATCCCAAATGCGTTTGTAGATGGATTCGAATATCAGAGGAACTCCAAGCATGACCGTTGCTTTGGATTCCTGGAGGTTTTTCTGTATATGCCGCAAGCCTTCGCAATATGCAACTGTTGCACCGCGGTAAATAGGGCAGAGGAAGCCGCAGGTATTTTCATAGGTATGATGAAGAGGAAGTATTGAAAGGAATATGTCGGCAGGAACGATGTTGATCATAGCGCTCATAGCCATCAGGTTCTCGCTGAGATTTCTGTGTGACAGCATAACAGCCTTTGATTTATCAGTTGTAGCTGAAGTAAAAAGCAGTATGCTCATGACTTCCGTGTCAATTTGTGCATCGATAAAATCCCTGCAGCCTGCCGCAATTCTTGCCATACCCTTCGTTATAAGTGATTTTAACGGAATGAAGTTGTTTTCACCGTTTTCCTGCTCCTGCTCACCTTTATCTTTATCTTTATCTTTATCTTCATCCTTATCCATGTCTATGTAATGCTTTATGAAATCAATGCGCTTTGAAATACCAAGAATGTGCTCCCGGCAATTGGCAGAAAACAGGACTGCATCTGCTTTTGACCTGATGAGCAGGTTTTCGATTTCGTTCTCCGGGAGATCCTTGTCCAGCGGGACAACGATCCCTGTGCCATTCAAAACTGCCATGTAACTGATAGCCCATTCGTACCGGTTCTCACTGATGATTGCCACTCTGCCGCTTTTTAATCCGAGATCGTGCAATGCCGTACCCAATGCGTCCACATCAGCTTTGTACTGCGTGTACGTAACAGGAACATAATTTTCATTGCCTTTTTGCTTCATCAGAAAGGCAGTTCGTTCGCTGAATAAAACGGCGCTGCTATCGAGTAATTCCTTGATGGATTTTATCTTTCGGATTTCATAAAGCGGTATGCTCTTCATTTTGACACCTCACCAGTATTTAATACAAAATCCAGCTATCAGTTTTTTCACTAATATCACCTTCAGTGACTGGCAACTTATATTATATAACATTAATATTTAGTATTAAATAAAAATGAAAGATAAAAGGGGATTGGGAGTATCAAGGATACCTTCGATAAGTCCGGACTGGCTTTACTGGACGCAAACATAAAAACAGGAGCCTTTCAGCTCCTGTTTTTTTACCATCTGTTTCCGCCGCCAAAGCCGCCCCTGCCGGAATTCCTGTTGCCGGAATTGCCACCGAAGCCGCCACCGCCGCCACCGCCGCCGG
>WSSedL1CaDRAFT_10000140_pt1 | contig 47733 bp, 42 predicted proteins | sample WetSurSL1Cattail_FD_9464 | JGI IMG/M metagenome (IMG submission 9464)
CTGTCGGGAATATTCTACGGCTTGTTCATTCCATTCATTTTATTATATGTGAATATGCCTGCAGGGACGTTTCTTTCTTTGAACCTTGGGTGGGACAGGATTGGTATCAGCTTCATGGTTTGGCCAGTGGTCACTTTACTGCTGTTTTCGGTAGCTCCGGTCTGTACTACGGCAAACATCATGCTTGCCAACAATATCTGCGATGTTGAGAAGGATGTTGCGGTCAAACGTTACACGCTGCCGTATTATCTGGGCAGAAAGGCCCTTTATCTGTTTGCCGGGATATACTACCTTACATATGCCGCAACAGTCCTCATGGTGATGCTTGGAATCCTGTCACCGTTATGCCTGCTGTCACTTCTGACAATATTCATCGTACGGAAAAATATCGGTACATTCCTGAAACGGCAGGATAAGGCTGAAACATTCATTGTATCGATCATTAACTTTGTCGTGATAATGGGAAGCAATACGCTGCTGATATTTATCAGTGCCTTGTTATAATTATATCGCAGCGGATAATGGGAGTATAAAGAATTGAAATTCTTCAAAAAGACCGATGTTTTTATCGTTTTAGGGATTATTGCTGTTAGTGCCGTTATTTGGATGGCCTATGACGCCATGTCTTCAAACAAGCCTGCGAAGGCCGAAATATATTATTATTCAAAACTGGTTATGACAGTTGATCTGGTGAAGGGTCAGGAAAGGTCATTTTCAGTTCCTCAGGAGAAAGATGTTGTTTTTCATATCGATAAAGAGGGTAATATTTGTTTTGAACGGTCCGATTGCCCTGACAAGGTATGTATCCATGCCGGAAAGCTTCATAAGGTCGGACAGAGTGCAGCTTGTCTTCCGAATGGCCTCGTTTTGAAGATCGTTCCTGCAAATGGACGTGGTGATGATGACCTGGATGCGGTTGGGTGACAGGATGGATATGATGGATAAAGAGGTTTTGGCCAAAACTGGAAGAAACACAGGTAGAACAAAACAACTCGTATTGACTGGATTGTTTTTTGCAGTTGCGTTGGTGCTTTCAATAGTGGAAAATATGCTGCCGCCTGTTCCGATTCCCGTTCCCGGTGTAAAGTTCGGGTTATCCAACATTGCAGTTATGTTTGCATTATTCTTCATGGCAAAGGGCCAGGCATATACGATTGCAATTTTGAAAGCACTGTTCGTTGCAATGACCAGAGGGGCGATTGCAGGTTTGTTAAGCCTTTGCGGTGGGTTGCTCTCACTGACGGTCATGGTGCTCTTACTTCTATTATTTAAAGACAGAATATCTTATCTGATAATCAGTATTGCAGGAGCGATTGCTCACAATTTGGGTCAGTTCATCGCAATTACCATGATTTACACCGGGTTCTACATGGTGGCATATCTACCGCTTCTTTTGATATCGGGGGTTGCTGCAGGAATCGTGACTGCTACATTACTCAGGTTTATTTTACCGGCTTTTAAAAAGCTGGTTTTATAAAAACAACTAAAAGGTGGAGGGGCTATTATGAAAAGGAACATTGCACTAGTACTGAGCTTAGTTATGGCAATATTTACATTTGCCGGCTGCAGCTCATCCAGCAACACGGGAGAAGCAGTAAAAACAGGTCTGGCAGTTATTTCATCCATATCGAAATCGGTTGACGCCGGTGAAGAGGATGGACTTGCCGAGGTTGACTCAACAGTAGCGGCAGTTATTGTTGATAAGGATGGTAAAATTCTCAACTGCAGAATCGATGCCGCACAGACCAAAATCAATTTCACAACTGCCGGCAAACTCACAACTCCGTTGGATACGGTATTCAAGTCCAAACAGGAGCTTGGCGCCGAATACGGGTTGGGTGAAGCCTCAGGCATCAAAAAAGAGTGGAATGAACAGGCGGATGCATTTGCAAAATATGTGACCGGCAAGACTGCTGCTGAAGTCAAGGGTATCGCAGTTACAGCAGAAGGCGTTGCGGCAGATAAGGACCTGTCTTCCTCCGTGACAATACATATTGGTGATTTCATCGCTGTGGTTGATAAAGCCGTCAGCAATGCAAAGGATCTTGGCGCAAAATCAGGAGATAAGCTGGGCCTCGGAGTTCTTACCTCGATCAGCGGTTCAAAAGAACCTGCAGATGCGGATGGACTTGCACAGGCTTATACGAATTATACTGCAACCACCTTTGCAGCAGATGGAAAGATCACAAGCAGCCTTATTGATGCTTCACAGACGAATGTGAATTTCTCGAAGGAAGGAAAGATTACTTCCGACCTGAAGGCTGAATTGAAAACGAAGCAGGAACTGGGAGCAGCTTACGGCATGATCAAGGCCTCTTCCATAAAGAAAGAATGGAATGAACAGGCGGATGCATTTGCCCAATATGTAGCGGGTAAAACTGTTGCAGAGGTCAAGGGTATTGCTGTGACAGCGGAAGGGACCCCCTCGGACAAGGATCTGGCTTCCTCGGTCACCATTCATATAGGTGATTATGAGACGATCATCGAAAAAGCTTCCGGTAATGCTAAATAATTAAGAAAAAATATATTATAATATGGGAGGTAGATTATTCTACCTCCCTGTTTTTTTAAATTCTTTTTACGAGGTGCAGACTTGTTCCGGAAAATAGGTACATTCATACTGGCGATAATATTCATATCGAATCTGACAGCTTGTGGCGCCGGGAAAGCGACACGATATGAAGCTGAATTCCTTGAACTGTTTGATACCATGACTAAAATTGCAGGGTATGCAGACAGCAAGGAGGAATTTACAAAATTTTCACAGCTTATTTATGAGGATTTGAAAAGCTACCATGAATTGTATGATATATATCATGATTATGACGGGATCAACAACCTGAAAACAATAAACGAGAATGCCGGAATCAAGCCTGTGAAGGTTGACAGGAAGATTATCGACCTGCTTCTTTTCGGCAGGGAATGGTATGGAAAGACAAACGGAAAAATGAATATCGCATATGGAGCAGTGCTTACCATATGGCATAAATACCGTGAAGCAGGTATGGATGATCCCGATAGTGCGGAATTGCCGCCGATGGACCAGCTGGAGGAAGCTTCAGGGCACACGGACATTAATAAGATGATCATCAATGAAACCAATTCTACAGTTTTTCTGGAAGATCCCGAGATGAGCCTTGATGTAGGTGCGATTGGAAAAGGATATGCAACTGAGCAGGTAAGCCGGCATGCAATGCAGACCGGCTGTTCTTCCATGCTGCTTAGTGTCGGGGGGAATGTTCGCGCTGTCGGAAATAAGGCTGACAGTGGTAAGCCATGGAACGTGGGCATTCAGGATCCTTTTGGGGAGGAGTCCAGGCTGAAGCTTCCTATTATTTCTCTGGCAGATCATTCGCTGGTGACCAGCGGCGTTTATGAGAGATATTATACGGTCGACGGGAAGAATTATCATCACATCATAGACCCTGAGACACTTTTTCCTGCGGTATATTATACTTCCGTAACGATCATATGCAAGGATTCGGGAATAGCGGATGCCCTTTCCACCTCAGTGTTCAACATGCCGTACGATCAGGGTCTGAAGCTGATAGAAAGTCTTCCGGATGCTGATGCGCTATGGATCTTCAAAGATCATTCCATAAAATACAGCTCCCATTTTGCTGGTTTCATACAGAAATGGTCTGAATAAAACCGATTGTGCGTGGGCATTTATATTACTGGTCATTTGCAAGGCAAATCTGACCAAACAGGCGAATTCGGAGAATTGCGCCAGGGGAGAGGTGCTCGATGCCCCTGAGCTTTTATCAACAGACATTATTAATAAAATTTGATAAGGTATATGCAAATTTTTTATTAATAATGATGAAATTTGAAGATTTTATGTTATAATGATATGGTTATTAGAGGGAAATCTTCCCTATAGAAGTTTTAGAATCCTATAGAAGTTGCAGAGATTATTTACTACTGGGAAGAATTCAATTTCTGCAAAAAATCTAAGGTAATATAAGTGAAAAAAGCTTGTTTGTCTTTAGTTCTTTTTTCATTATATATATGACAAATTACATATAAAACGGAGGTAAAATAATGGGTAAGTTTGTTTATCTGTTCAAAGAGGGCAATGCCTCAATGAAGAACCTGCTCGGCGGCAAAGGTGCCAACCTTGCAGAAATGACAGGTCTTGGACTTCCAGTGCCAAGAGGTTTCACTGTCACAACTGAAGCTTGTACGCAGTATTATAAGGATGGCAAGACTATTTCAAAGGAAATTGAAGATCAGATTAATGCCGCTTTGGTTACGACTGAGGCAACTGTTGGCAAAAAATTCGGTGATCCGACAAATCCGTTTCTGGTATCGGTTCGTTCCGGTGCGAGAGCGTCAATGCCTGGCATGATGGATACCATATTGAACCTCGGTTTGAATGATGCAGTTGTAGAAGGGCTTGCAAAACTCACATCCAATGAAAGATTCGCTTTCGACAGCTACAGAAGATTTATTCAGATGTTCAGCGACGTCGTAATGGAAGTAGACAAGCCGAAATTTGAAAAAATCCTCGACGCAGTTAAAACAGAAAATGGCGCCAGGTTTGATACGGATCTTACTGCCGCCAACCTGAGGGAAGTAGTTAAGAGATATAAGGTACTCTATAAAAAGGAAAAGGGAGTCGAATTCCCGCAGGATCCCAAAATCCAGCTGATGGAGGCTATCAAAGCCGTTTTCCGTTCATGGGACAATCCGAGAGCCAATGTTTACAGAAGGCTTAATGATATACCCGGTGATTGGGGCACAGCTGTAAATGTTCAGGAAATGGTATACGGCAATATGGGTGATGATTCAGGTACCGGCGTTGCATTTACCAGAAATCCTTCCACAGGCGAAAAGAAGCTTTACGGCGAATTCCTGATGAACGCACAGGGCGAAGACGTTGTTGCCGGTATCAGGACTCCGAAGACTATTGATCATATGAACGAAATTAATCCGGCGGCTTACAACCAGTTCGTGGATATTGCTGAAACACTTGAAAAGCATTACAAGGACATGCAGGATATGGAATTCACCATAGAGAAGGGCAAGCTCTTCATGCTTCAGACCAGAAACGGCAAAAGAACAGCTGCTGCTGCTCTGAGAATCGCTGTCGACCTTGTTGAAGAAGGTATGGCAACTAAACCTGAAGCTATATTGAAGGTTGATCCCAAGCAGTTGGACGCTCTGCTGCACCCGAGTTTTGACCAGAAGGCGCTCAAAGCTGCTGTTATCGTGGCAAAGGGCCTTCCTGCATCACCTGGAGCTGCTACAGGTAAGGTTTATTTCGAAGCGGAGGATGCCGTTGAAGCTGTCAAAAAAGGCGAGAAGAAGGTTGTACTCGTCAGACTTGAGACTTCTCCCGAAGATATCGAAGGAATGCATGTTTCACAAGGTATATTGACAGGCCGCGGCGGCATGACCTCACATGCGGCAGTTGTTGCACGTGGTATGGGCACTTGCTGTATCGCAGGCTGCAGTGAAATCAAGATTGTTGAAGAGGAAAGATATTTCCTTGACAAAAATGGCAAGAAGTATAAGGAAGGCGACTGGATCTCACTTGACGGTTCTACAGGTAATGTATACGGGGAGCAGCTGCCTACAGTCGAGACCGAAATGACAGGCGACTTTGCCAAATTCATGTCCTGGGCGGATGAACTCAGAACGCTTAAGGTCAGAGCAAACGCAGATTCACCTTCGGATGCCATTACTGCCATGAAATTTGGAGCACAGGGTATCGGCCTTTGCCGTACCGAGCATATGTTCTTCGAACCGGACAGAATTTTTGCATTCAGGCAGATGATCGTTTCCAGTAATGTGGAACAAAGAAGGAAAGCTCTTGATAAGATTCTCCCAATGCAGAGGGGCGATTTTGAAGGGCTCTTTGTAGAAATGAAAGGATATCCTGTTACAATTAGGCTTCTGGACCCTCCGCTTCATGAATTCCTGCCTCAGGATGAAGACGATATTGCTGCTCTTGCAAAAGAACTGGGTATTGCTTCCGATGAATTGAGATCCATTGTCAAGAACCTGCATGAACTCAACCCGATGATGGGCCACAGGGGCTGCCGTCTGGCTGTTTCATATCCTGAAATCGCCGAAATGCAGACAAGGGCTATTATCGAAGCTGCAATCAACGTAAATAAGAAGGGCATGAGCATTGTACCCGAAATCATGATCCCGTTGGTATGCGAAATAAAGGAATTGAAATATGTGAAAGATATCATCGTCAAGACGGCTGATGCTATCATTGCAGCATCCGGCGTGAAGCTTAAGTACTCGGTTGGAACGATGATTGAAATCCCGAGAGCCGCTCTTCTTGCTGACGAAATCGCTACTGAAGCTGAGTTCTTCTCGTTCGGTACGAACGATCTGACTCAGATGACTTACGGTCTCAGCCGTGATGATGCTGGAAGAATCCTGGAGGATTATTACCAGGCCAAGATATTCGAAGCCGATCCGACCGCAAGACTTGACCAGAACGGCGTTGGCAAGCTGATGAAGATGGCCTGTGAACTCGGCAAAAAGACAAGACCTGACATCAAGCTCGGAATCTGTGGAGAACACGGCGGAGATCCTTCTTCAGTCGAATTCTGTCACAAGATCGGCCTGAGTTATGTTTCCTGCTCACCGTTCCGCGTTCCGATCGCCAGACTTGCAGCAGCACATGCGGCTATAAAGAAGGACTGAAGCCCGGACCGGAAGTAAGATCTCCTGGGATCAAGTTACACCAATAAAATGTTAAATATTAAGAAAAGTAAGAACAAGGCTGAATTCAGTCCTTGTTCTTCTTTTTTGGGGACAGTGTACCTGTCCGAGATTGCTGAAAAAGTCAATTTTTTCTGAAAATTGAGGCTTGAAACCCGCATAACTTTGTTGGCATTTTTTCAGAACAGTACTTTTTCAGTAGTTTCGTACCTGTCCTTTTGTCCCTTTCCTGTGTCCATTCCTTTTTTTTAACATGGTATACGCATGACCTTGGCGGCTTATGTTTTCTGAAATTTGTTATTGAAGGAAAAACTGAGACGATTTTCAGTAAATATCACTATGTAGTAGTGTCCTCATTTGTTTTTATAAGATATAATTATTATAGATTTTTCATATTTGGTGCTATAATGACAAAGTGTACCATAAATAGAATTAATATAAGGAAAAATGTAAAATAATGTTTGGACGACATCTTTTGTTGGTTAATTTATTTATGGAAATAATTAATTCAGCTGTTTATTGATAATAGAGGGAGGCGGTGTTATTGCAGAGGAGAAAAGCATATTTCAGGAGTATTGCTGTGACAATTTTGTTGATGACACTCTTTTTTATCTGTTCATCCGATCTTTATGCAGCCGAACCTTCCGGGAACAAAGTATTTTCCGATACATCTGTCGAATATTGCGGTGTAAATGACATCGAATCTAAAAAACTTACCAGAGATAAATACAATGTCACCGGAAACAGACCTTTTTTACTGCTTACCGAACAGAAGGACGTTGTGATCACAGTAAGCATTATTTTCATACTTTCAGTTATTTTCATTTATGTCCTTCTCTTTTATTTAAACAAGATCAACAGGATGAAAGCGGATCAATCCAGGAGTAATAAGGAACTGATCGGCGCGTATGAGGATCTGTCTGCTGCCGAAGAAAAGCTCAGACAGCAGCTCAATGAACTTCATAATATGCAGAAAAGCCTTGTTTTCAATGAACACAGGTATGCTCTTCTTTTTGATAATATGCTGAACGCTTTCTTTATTGTTGAACCAATATTTAACAATGAAGGCGGAATTTTAGATGTACGGTTCAAAAAGGCTAATCCCGGGTTTTACAAACAAATACGGAAGTCGGGAATAGATGTGATTGGCAAAAACTGGTTTGAAGTGTTTGGATATCAATGCAGGGAACTCGGTATCTACCAGAATCTGTTGAAAACAGGCGGGACTGAACGGCTTGAAACATACTACCCTGATCAGGATACTTACTATGCAGGGAATGCTTTTGCCATAACGGAAAATGAGATTGGTGTTATTTTTGATAATATCTCTGAATACAAAACCGTCATCAAAGAGGTGAAATTACTCAACACTGATTTGGAGCAGCGAGTAAAGGATAGGACAATTGAACTGCAGTTGGCACTAAATGAACTTGAAGTGTTCTCGTTTACCGTGTCTCATGATTTGAAGTCACCGCTTCGCGCTATTGATGGATACAGCAGAATTATACTTGAGGATATGGGATCCAATATGGATAAGGATTCTGCGGAGATGTTGGGCAATATAGGGAAGATCAGCAAAGATATGATCAATATGATCAATCAACTCTTGAAATATTCAACCACAAACAGGGATGAAATTGAAAAGGAAGAAGTTGATATGAAAGAAAATATGATTTCTGTTTTTGATGAACTGAGAGTGATACATCCGGATCGTGATATAAACCTTGTTATTGAGACAGGGATGCCTGTTGTTTATGTTGACAGAGCGCTTTTCAGGCAGCTTCTGCAGAATATCTTTTCCAATGCTATAAAATTTACCAGGGATAGGGAAAAAGCAATCATAACCGCTGGCTGCACCATAACTCAAGATCAGTATATTTTTTTTATTCGTGATAATGGTGTAGGATTTGATATGAAATACTCAGGGAAACTATTTGGGATTTTTCAGAGGCTGCACACAAATGAAGAATTTGAGGGCAGCGGGATGGGGCTCGTAAGCGTTCGTAAAATTATTGAAAAACACGGTGGGCGTGTATGGATCGAAGGTAAGGTCGATGTAGGGGCAACGATATATTTTACACTGCCCTTTTCATGGAACACTGCGTTATGAGGGTTGGACAGATGTATAAAGTGATGATTGTAGATGATATGGACATTATACACAGAGAGTTTAGAAGAATGCCAATATGGGGCATTACGTCCGGGTTTGAGATATCGGCAGAGGCAAAAAACGGGCAGGAGGCACTCGATCTGCTTAAACCCGGTGAGACCGATCTGGTCATTACCGATATCAAAATGCCTAAAATAGATGGTTTGGAATTGCTGCAAAAAATCAATGAAAAAAATCTGTCCCGGTGTGTGGTCTTAATGAGTGACTATACAGATTTTAATTTTGCAAAGCAAGGCCTTGTATTGGGCGCATTTGATTATTTGGTGAAGCCTGTCGCAGTAAATGAATTGTTGGTGCTTCTGAATAGAGTAATGGAGTATTTGGAAGAAAAAAACCGGGAATCAGAAAGGTTGAAAAAGCTTGAAGAGAAGTTGGACGAAAAAGTAGCGACTGCTTTACCGGATGCTGATGTTGATCAACTGATTGAGCTTATCCTATCGGGAGATCCCAGAGCAGATGATCTGGCTGCAAGGCTTGCAGCTTTTTTTGCTGCAAGTACGGAAAATGATCCTATCAGGATGGAATTCCTATTAAAAAATGTTTTATCGGTCATTGCAGGGGGAGTACTGGACAAAAAGAAATGGCTGTACGGATTCACTGATCAGAATGCGGTTGTTGGTACTGACAGTTTTCGATATGATACCATAGAGGAAATGAAAGGTGTATTTTTAGAAAAAATAAGTTTTCTGCAGAATTTGATTATCAAGCTAGAGTGCGGCAAAACAGATAATGATATAGTAAAGCGGATGTGCAGCTATGTGTTGGAAAACACTATTAGTGAAGTCTCTTTGAAGAGTGTCTCGGAAAAGCTATTCATGAACAGGACGTACCTGAGCGAGGTGTTCAGGCAAAAAACAGGAATCCAGTTTGTTGAATATTTGACGATGATAAAAATGGAAAGGGCAAAGATACTACTTGCCGACGGAAGGTTAAAAACATATGAAATAGCTGAAAATCTTGGATTTAAAGACATCGAATATTTTAGCAGGCTGTTTAAAAGATACACGGGTATACCTCCTGTCGAATATCGGCAAATTAACACGTTATAGGAAATAGACCGAAAATATTCATGGTACGATTACAAGCCATTGGCAGAAATAGATGTGCTCAACAAACTCTCACTCTCTGTCTGAACTATTTGTATATTTGCCATAATAGCATTACGATGGTACTATAGGATGATGAAATATTTGCAAATACAACCGTCGGAGAGTTAAGCATGATCATTTTGAAATCGATAGAGAGCATACTGACAATTATCATCCTGATTGCCATTGGGTATATCTTTACACATGCCGGATGGTTCAATGAATCTACCAGCAAACTGTTTTCCAGGATTGTCATGAATATATCGCTGCCATGCTATATGTTTTTCAATATTACCACTACATTTGACAGGGCACAGCTTGAAAGCCTCAGCAGAAACCTGATTGTTCCGTTTGTTTCCATTGGTATCAGCTATCTTCTTTCCATCGTTGTGAGCAATGTGATCAAGGTCGATCGAAGCCGGAAGGGTGTATTCCGTTCCATGTTCTTTGCCTCAAACACGATGTTCATCGGCTTGCCGGTGAATCTAGCACTGTTTGGCGAAGCCAGCGTACCGTTTGTGCTGCTGTATTATCTTGCAAATACTACTTTTTACTGGACGGTCGGTGCATATGAAGTAAGGATGGATAATCCTTTAAACAAGCATATGCCAATACTCAACTTCAGTACTGTCAAGAGAATATTCAACCCGGCCGTCATCGGATTTTCAGCAGGCGTAGCGGTTGTCCTGACCGGCTTGAACATGCCCGCATTTATCAGTGATAGCAGCAAGTATATTGGAAACCTGACAACACCGCTTGCCATGTTTTTCACGGGTATCGTCCTATATTCCGTAAAACTGCGTGAAATAAAATTTGATAAGGATGTTATAACTCTTTTACTTGCCAGAGCTTTGATCTGCCCGTTTCTGGTGCTGCTGCTCCTGCATTTCTTTCCTGTGCCGAAGCTCATGGGAATGGTTTTTGTCATACAGGCAGCAATGCCGGCAATCACAAGCACTGGAGTTGTCGCCAGAGAATTCGGCTCAGATTACAAGTTCGCTTCTGTCATGACCGTGGTTACTACAGCGGCCAGTCTTGTAATAATCCCGGTATATATGTATTTTATGGCTTAATATTCTTTCAATACCGAAGGATCTGATTGAGGATAAAAAAAGGCGGGGCTGATGTTGTCCCGTCCTTTTACCAGTTAACCAGGAATTATGACAAATCAAAACTTTTAGCTGCCCGTTCTACATGTTTGCGATTAGCAGTTTCTCCATAATTTTCGCCTTCAACGATGTTAGTGCCTATATTTGCCTTTTCCATAACCATTTCCATCAACATTTTCCCAATTTCATCCGGCGCCTCGTCAAGATTGAAAAAGGTCTTGATTTCAGAAAGGGTATGGTTGCAATCCAGATCGCCGATTTGATAACCTCTGGATTTTCCGGGTGCATTTAAAATGAATTGCGCCTTATAACTGTATTCATCTTCAGTAATATCCAATCCGGAAAGAAGTAGCTGTAATGTTTTCATAAAAATACCTCCGCGTCGAATATAGTTGGTGTGATAGCATGTATGCAACTGTGTTGCGGATAATTTTGTATTAAAAGACGTACAATTCGTTACTTAATTATATCACAACTAAGTGAAAATGGTAAATAACAAAATGGTAAATATTATAAATTGTCCATATGAAATTTACCTCTTGCATTCTACCGTGAGCTTATGCTATAATTACCTCTGTTAAAAGCATTGCGGGATTGTGTAACGGTAGCACAACTGATTCTGGTTCAGTCTGTCAGGGTTCAAATCCTTGTCCCGCAGCCAAAGTAAAAAAAAGACCTTCGTGAAACAGAACGAAGGTCTTTTTTTTCTTCAGCCTGGTGAAAGCTACAAACCCAGTTGTTCAACTCCCCAGGATTTTAGAACAGTGTCGGTGCCTACCCATACCTTTGATGACTTTGGTATGATTTCAAACAATTCCTCCACATCGGAATTGATCATCCTGATGCAGCCATGTGAAATGCTTTTTCCTATGGAGTACGGACTATTGTTCCCATGAATACCGAGGTCGTCTCCGCTCTTGTAGGAAAGCCCCATCCATCTGTGACCAAGCGGGTTGTCCGGAAGACCTCCCTTGACCGGATCGGCATAACCGCCGCCTCCCCAGTCAGGATCGATTACTTTGCTTACAATGGTGAATTTTCCATCAGGAGTCAGTGTGGAGGTTTTACCGACTGCAACAGGATATTTCTTTAGAATATTCATGCCTTCATATATTGTCAGAATTCTTTTGGTCTTGTTTATTGCGATCCACATGCCTTCGGACGGGAGAGAAGTGATCAGATCTTTGCCGGGCATATCCTGCGTAGTCAGAATTCCTGCTAGAGCGGTCAGGCATTTTTTATCCCATTCGCCATTGACAGTCATGTTGCAGCTGCTTTGAAACCTTAAAACAGCATTTCTGAGATTCAGCTTGTCATCCTTGCTATCCTTCCTGTAAAAGCCAAGAGTAATCAACTCTTTCTTGTAATCCAACTTCGCAGGATCAAGCTTGATTGCGGCTGGCGTTTCCGGGACAGCTTCAACAGTGGTTTGTATTTCAGGAGTATATTCCTTGAGCTTATCAACCGCAGCTTCCAACCCGCTTAGCTGATACTCGGCAAAGACATTCTGTGCCATGACCGGATCCTGTGAAGCAGGATTGGCAGAATACAGGTATATGATCAAATATAGTATTCTAATTATGTCTGTCATTTGTCCCTCCAGAAATGAAAACTGTATATAATGCAAAAAGTAATTATATTTCCAGTGATCAACTGTAAATATATATGAGTTCATGTACCATCATTATGTCTATGTTTTCCACAGCTTTAATGCCGGCGCCCGTAAAATAGCACTGCAGCTGCAAATATGAATTTATTGGCAATGAGAGTGTGAGCCGCTGGAAGGAGTATAACTTGGAAGCTGTTTCAGGCATGTTCTTGTTACACAGATAGAAATGACAGACAAGATTCTGATTTTCCCCTGAAAAGGAAATACAGAGTCCCCAATGGAGACTCTGTATTATCTCAGGTATAAATTTTTATCCGGGCTAAACAAAAGAGAATCGTTCAATTTTCTTTCGCGGAACGAGTATTTTAATTATACTAGGGCTAATTTACCATGTCAATATGCATAAAGTCCTATTTTTCATTTTTATTCTTGTTAGCTTGTTAGAAAACAAAAAATAATGTAATAGTTCTATAAACGCCTTGAAGTCCTTATAAAAGGCAATCTATAGCTACAAATATTTTGCAATTCATTCATTAAGTGCTATAATAGTGAAAGGACAATTCTACCAAAATCCATTATTGGGGAAGTCCTTTTTTAAAGTCACAATATTCAATGATATTATTGGGGAAGGAATGTCCTCTTTTGTTGATGGGTATATTATAAGTAGTTATTTTTGGAGGTTTAATTTGTGTCAAAAAACAAGAAGAAATTAAAGGTAATACCGCTTGGCGGCTTGCAGGAAATTGGGAAGAATATTACTGCATTTGAATACGGTGACGATATTATTGTCGTTGACTGTGGTCTTGCATTCCCGGAGGATGATATGCTGGGAATCGATCTGGTGATTCCGGATGTATCCTATCTGACAAAAAACAAAGATAGAGTAAGAGGAATTGTGCTGACGCACGGGCATGAGGATCATATCGGTGGCATGCCTTATATATTGCGGGATATTAATGTTCCCGTTTACGGTACAAGGCTGACACTTGGCCTTTTAGCTTACAAACTTGAAGAGCATGGTCTTATGTCATCGACCAAGCTTGTAAATGTTGAACCGGGAGAAACCATTCAGATCGAATCGTTCAAGGTGGAATTCATCAGATCAACCCATAGCATAGCTGATACGGTTGCTCTAGCATTGCATACACCTATCGGGGTTATAATACACACATCTGATTTTAAAATCGACTATACGCCGATAGAGGGACAGCCCATAGACCTGGCAAGGCTTGGAGAGCTTGGGAAGAAAGGTGTACTGCTGTTGATGTGCGACAGTACGAATGTAGAACGTCCGGGTTATACCATGTCTGAAAGAACTGTAGGTGAGACGCTGGAAGAGATATTCATGGATGCTAAAAACAGGATCATCGTAGCCAGTTTTGCATCTAATGTACATAGAATCCAGCAAATTATAAATGCTTCGTACAAGTTTGGCAGGAAGGTAGCAGTTGTAGGCAGAAGTATGGTAAATGTCGTGAAGGTGGCTACAGAACTGGGGTATTTGGCGATACCTGAAGCAACCATGATAGATATCGATCAAATAGACAGGTACCCGAATGAAAAAGTAGTGATCATCACCACAGGTAGTCAGGGTGAGCCAATGTCTGCCTTGTCCAGAATGGCAGCCTCCGAGCACAGGAAGATTGAGATCCAGCCTGGAGACCTTGTTATTATTTCAGCCTCGCCGATTCCGGGAAATGAAAAATCCATATTCAAGGTTATCAATGAATTGTTTAAAAAGGGAGCGGATGTCATTTACGAATCCCTTGCAGATGTGCATGTATCAGGACATGCGTGTCAGGAAGAATTGAAGCTGATACACAATCTTGTCAAGCCAAAGTTCTTTATGCCGGTCCACGGGGAATACAGACACCTGAAGCAGCATGCGAACCTGGCAAACAAGCTTGGAATGCCGATGGAAAATATATTTTTGATGGAGATCGGCAAAGTGCTTGAGCTTACGACGGATACTGCAAAGATCAATGGCAGCGTCACATCGGGAAGAGTCCTTGTTGATGGTCTGGGCGTGGGCGATGTGGGAAATATCGTCTTACGGGACAGGAAGCATCTTTCGCAGGATGGACTGATTGTAGTCGTTATTACGACTGAAAAAGAAACGGGACAGGTTATTGCAGGGCCTGACATTATTTCGCGAGGTTTTGTCTATGTCAGGGAATCTGAAGATCTTATAGATAAAGTAAGAGAAATCGTCAAAAAGACAATTATAAAATGTGAAGGGAAGAACAGGAATGATTGGTCTTCAAAAAAGAGTATTATCAAAGATGAATTAAGAGATTATCTCTTTGAGAAGACAAAACGTAAACCGATGATTTTGCCGATTATTATGGAAATATGATTAGACGATTGCTGGTTCGATCCAAAGAATATTAAGAAAGTCCGTTGAGTAAAAATCAAAGGGGTGTCGAGCATTGAGCATCGGGTCCCTTTAATTTTAAGCGGATTTACTTCGTAAATAATAGATAGTAAAAAAGAAGCGCTTCCTGTCAGCTTGACAGGAAGCGCTTCTTTTACAAATGGACTTTTTGCATTAATAATTGCGGGCAACCTTATTTCGCAAGTAGGATCTTATGATATGTTTTTTTGCCTTTTTTAAGGATCAATTCTCCGTTTTCAAACAGGTCGCTGCTTAATGAAAAATCGATCGATGAAACCACTGTTTCTCCGACATAAATCCCGCCCTGCTGGACCAATCTGCGGCCTTCCCCTTTTGAAGGCACAAGACCGGTTTTGAGGAGCAGGTCCAGAATATTCAATCCATTGGAGAGCTCGACGGCTGTAACTTCTGTAGAGGACATATCACTGGTATTGCCACCGCCGCCGAAGAGTGCCTCCGCAAGCTGCCTGGCCTTGCCGGCTTCGTCCTCGCCATGCACCAGCTTGGTCACTTCATATGCGAGAACCTTCTTGGCTTCATTGATTTGTTGATCCTTTAGTTCAGCCAGCTTCGAAATTTCATCCATAGGAAGGAAAGTAAGAAGTTTCAGGCATTTGATGACATCAACATCATCAATGTTTCTCCAGTACTGGTAAAAATCATATGGCGAGGTCTTCTGCGCATCAAGCCACAGAGCGCCTTTTTCCGTTTTTCCCATTTTCTTGCCTTCACTGGTGGTGAGCAGTGTGAAGGTCATTCCATAGGATTCCTTCCCCTCAACGCGTCTGATCAGATCAATGCCGCCAAGAATATTCGACCATTGGTCATCACCGCCAAGCTCCATGATACAGCCGTATTTCTTGTACAACATCAGAAAATCATAGCTCTGCATTAACATATAGTTGAATTCTATGAACGTGAGACCCTTCTCCATCCTGGACTTGAAGCAATCTGCCGTAAGCATCCTGTTAACGGAGAAGTATACTCCGATATCTCTCAGAAAATCAACATAATTAAGCTTGAGCAGCCAATCGGAGTTATCCACCATCAAAGCCCTGTCATTGGTAAAATCGATGAACTTTGAAAGCTGGTGCTTGAAATTGTCCGCATTGTGACGGATATCCTCAAGAGTCATCATCCTGCGCATGTCGGACTTGCCGGAAGGATCGCCTACCATTGCCGTTCCGCCGCCTATGATAGCAATCGGCTTATGCCCGGCTCTCTGCATGTGAGCCATTACCATCATCTGCAGGAAATGCCCAACATGAAGACTGTCGGCTGTAGGGTCGAAGCCTATATAAAACGTTACCTTTTGTTTTTCAAGAAGTTTTTTTATTTCCTCTTCATGGGTAAGCTGGGCGATGAAGCCCCGTTCCTTGAGTATATCAAATACACTATTTGGCATTTTTCTACCTCTTTGTTTTTTGGCTATTTTACCATATTGTTAAGCCTATTTCAAGGCTGAATGGCCTAAATCAGCTATTGTTATATATAACATTCCTGGTGAATTCACTGCCGGATTTTCTTAGCTCAGTAGTCCTGAAGGCAAGTACGTACTGATCGGACGCATTGGTTTCAAGCTGAAGCATGGAAGTTACACAGGGGATATCGGAATTTTTGAAGTCGGAAGCTTTCGTTATTACTGGAAGCGCAGTGCAGTCCTTTATTGAGGAAAGCAATTGTCTGCCGGTATTATTTAAGCCAAGGATACGGATATAGGAAGGTCCGCCGTTTGAGTTGAATGTCTCAAACAATCCGTCCGTCAGACCGGCAAGTGCACTGAACAAAATCCTTTGTATCCTGGTGCTCGTATAACGCCGTGTACAAACCGCATCCAGCAGTTCATCATAGGAGCCTGAGCTGTCGGCAGCCTGTTTGAATCTGTTCTCAAGCCCCTCTTCCATATATGGCAGTGCCTTGATTTCTTCAGTAGTCATTTTTCGAAGCGCAGATAACAAAAGCTGTGAAAAATCTGATGACGTTACGGGACCTCTGCCAAGACCGAATTCACGTCCCAGCAGGTTAAGCGTCTGTTCGGGCACGGAGGCTTCCAGCTGCATTTTCGCTTCAGACCAGGGCTCTGTGCAGATTATCCTTCGTATTGCCGCGGCGCTGCTGAATTTTCCTGAAAGGCTGACAGAGCTATAGTCGCTGCTGTTTCTTCCGAGTGTCATGGGTTTTATTCTGCTATTAAGCTTTTTGAGCGCTTTCAGATATTCGATACCGAGAATGTTGTTAGGGCTTTTCAGACTCGTTGAAAGATTGTCTTCTCCGAATCGATTGGTGAGATAAGTTGAAAGCGCCTCCTGACGTGCGGCAGGAAATGATTTTCCGCTTGAGAGGGAAGCCTTCAATGCAAGCTGGTAGTCCTGCGGTTCATCTCCTAGAATGCAGGCTGCTTCGGAAAGGCTTTCCAGATCACCGGACTCGCTGCCGAAACACATCATATCAACAGCACCGAGGCTATCAAGCAATTTTACCGCGCCATATGCAAAGAATTCAGCGCTGGCCATCGCATATGCAAAGGGAAGCTCGATGATCAGATCGATGCCATTTAGCAGGGCCATTTCAGTCCTGGCCCATTTGTCAATGATTGCGGGTTCTCCGCGCTGCGTGAAATTTCCGCTCATGACAGCTACGACACAGTCGGCACCGGTTATTTCTCGGGAAGTCTGAAGATGGTACAGGTGACCATTGTGGAACGGATTGTATTCAGCGACGATTCCCAGGACTTTCATTTTACCCTCCGATGGTTCAATATGGGAGTACCATTTACCTATTATACCCTAAGACCGGGTGACTAACAATAAAGTAAAAAACCGAATAGAAAATAAAAAAGCCATGATGTATAATAAATTTATTGTACTGCTGAATAATGAAGGGGAATACGATGGATAAAATCGCCGTTGTTGTGATAAATGGTACCACACGTGAGTTTGACAGGCAGTACCACTACCTGATGCCGGAAAGTCTTTCCGACGCGCTTGCGGAAGGTATGAGGGTGATTGTCCCCTTTGGCGGCGGGAACAGCTTGAAGGAAGGGTATGTGTTCGGCTTTGCCGCCAGTTCTGATTATAAAAATCTTAAAAGCATAAAGAAAATAATTGATGCAAAGCCGGTATTGACGCCGTCACTGATTGAGCTAGCAATTTGGATGAAGCAGAGATATATCTGCACCTATGCTGCAGCGATAAAATGCATGCTTCCGGCAGGTATCGGTGTAAAGAGCCTCAGCATTATCAAGCTGCTCAATAATATCAGGGGATTACCTCCTTCCAAGCAGGCAATCATTGATACGCTGGCGGCTAATGAAAATGAACTTGAAGTAAATGAGTTGAAAGGACTATGCGGGGTAAAAAGCGGATTGAATGCCCATATCAAAGCACTGGAAGCAACCGGGATCATCAGAGTCAGCGAGCAGTATTCAACCGCTGTCCGGGAAAAGACGATCCGTGTGGCAAGCCTTGCCATGCCTTCAACGGAAGTGCTTGAAGATATTGAAAATGGCGTACTAAAACGCATTCAGCAAATAAAGGTCCTCGAAATGCTGCTTGACAATGATTATATTGCAGTTGCGGATATCGTACGGTTTGCGTCGGTTTCACCCTCTGTGATCGATACGCTCAGAAGATCCGGTTACCTGTATTACAAAGATATCGAAGTGAAACGTGATCCGCTAAAGCACAGGACTATTGTGCCGACACAACCGCTTGAGCCTACGCAGGAGCAGGCAGCCGTGCTTGAAGCAGCTATCGCGGCAGTTGACAGGGGTTCGTTCAGTGAAATCCTGCTGCATGGAGTGACTGGCAGCGGAAAGACGGAGGTGTACCTGCAGCTGATAAGGCATGTCCTTGATCAAGGCAGGCAGGCTATTGTTCTTGTGCCGGAAATATCACTGACACCGCAGATGATCGAACGGTTCAGAGGCAGATTCGGCGATCTTGTAGCCGTACAGCACAGCAGACTTTCACCCGGAGAAAGATATGACCAGTGGAGGCTCATCGGGAATGGCGAGGTCAAGGTGGTAGTCGGGGCACGTTCTGCTGTGTTTGCACCTTTTGAAAAGCTTGGAATAGTAATAATAGACGAAGAACATGAGAATTCATATAAGTCTGAGACAACACCCAAATACAGCGCTGCACAGATAGCTGCCAGGAGATGCCTGCAGGATGGAGCGCTGCTGCTTTATGGATCAGCAACGCCATCCGTGGATACTTTTCAGAGGGCGCTGGATGGTAAGATAGGGTTATTAAATTTAAAGGGCCGGGCGAATGCACTGGTGATGCCCAAAGTCGAAGTTGTCGATATGAGAAGGGAACTGGAGGAAGGCAACAGAACCATTTTCAGTACCAGGCTTTCTGAGGAAATAACCCGGAACATTAAAGCAGGACAGCAGACCATCCTGTTTCTGAACAGAAGAGGGTACGCCTCCTTCATATTATGCAGGAGCTGCGGCATCAGGCTGAAATGCAGGCACTGCAACATAACAATGACTTATCATTCGAATGACAACAGGCTTATCTGCCACTATTGCGGATATACCATCAAACTTCCGAGTACATGCCCGAGCTGCGGCAGTGTATCAATCAGGCAGTTCGGAACAGGTACCCAGAAGGTGGAGGAGGATCTGCAAAAATATTTTCCCGGCAGCTCTGTCATCAGGATGGATATGGATACTACAACTGGAAAGCACTCGCATGAGGAAATATTGGATGCTTTCCGTGAAAAAAACATAAATATACTGGTAGGTACCCAGATGATAGCAAAAGGACATGATTTCCCGAATGTGACGCTCGTAGGGGTGCTGGCGGCGGACAGCCTGCTTGGAATGGATGATTTCAGGGCATCCGAGAGAACCTTCCAGCTGCTTACACAGGTCGCAGGCAGAGCAGGCAGGGGCAGTCTTCCCGGCAGGGTGGTCATACAGACCTACAATACTGAGGATTACAGCATCACAGCCGCCTGCAGCCATGACTATCCTTCGTTCTTCAGACAGGAGTCCGATATCAGGAAAAGGTTGAATTATCCTCCTTTTACGAACATTGCCTGCATCATCCTCAGCTCAGTCAATGACAAGCTTGCTTTTGAAAATGCAAAAGAAGTCGCAAGACTTCTTGCATCTCAGATCGTATCCGATGAAGGGGATGAACTGCTTCCAGGGCCTGTGAGAGCGCCGATTTCAAGGCTGCGCAACCGTTACAGGTGGAGGCTGGTGATGAAATGCAATTCAGTTGATAGATTGACAGCTATGCTTGCTGCAGCATCGGATACATTTCACGCATCAAAGGGAAGGAACGATGTTGAACTGAATATGGACATTAACCCCGCAAGTATGATGTAGAACCAAGGGGACGGTTCCTCTGGTTTGCGGAGAACCAAGGGGACGGTTCCTCTGGTTTGCGACCGTGACAGGGGACTGTCTCTTGTCACGCACAATGGCCGCTCCTGCATTGGAGAGAACCCTGTCAAAGAGGGGACGGCTCTCTTGCTTCCAAAGATGCGCTTCAAACCTGCAACCCTGCACTGCTCATACTTTATTAATTGCGTAACTTTTGTTGGAAATCCAAAAATTTTTTTCACTGTATATAGTTGCGGATTGTTTTGATATAATGTAAGGAGGCACACTGAAAGAGCAGAGATCAGACACAAGAAGTCAGAAGTCAGAAGTCAGAAGTCAGAAATCAGAAATCAGAAATCAGAAATCAGAAATCAGAAATCAGAAATCAGAAATCAGATATAAGTCTTCCGCTGATGTAATATACAATTCTGTTCTCTAGTGTCTGGTTTCTATTCTCTGAAGTTTAAGAATGTCCCCTTTTGACGCTACAGCAATTGGGATGCTAAGGCGGGTTTGGAAGCTGAAGTAACCGGGACGCCGAAAAAAGATATGGAGGGTTTTATGGCAATCAGGAACATCAGGAAAGACGGCGATGAAATATTAAGAAAGAAATCAAAAGAAGTTGATGCAATAAATGATAAAATACGTATTTTGTTGCAGGATATGGCTGATACTCTATACAAGGCTGAAGGAGTCGGTTTGGCCGCACCGCAGGTAGGCGTGCTTAAAAGGGTCGTGGTCATTGATGTGGGAGAAGGGCTGCTCGAACTTGTGAATCCGGTATTCCGGAGCCAATCAGGACAACAGGTTACGACGGAAGGCTGCCTTAGCGTTCCCGGAGTTTGGGGGGAATTGAATCGACCTTCTCATGTGGTTGTTGAAGCTCATAACGGGAAGGGAGAAAAGGTCGTTATCGAAGGGGAGGGCCTTCTGGCAACGGCGCTCTGCCACGAACTCGACCACCTTGAAGGAATATTGTTCAAGGATAAGGCGATACGAATCCTTGACCCTGAAGATTTAAAGGGAGAGTAATTCATATAATGAGGATAATATTTATGGGTACGCCGGAATTTGCCGTGCCGTGCCTGGACATACTTGTGAATAACGGCTATGATGTCATCGCTGTCATAACGCAGCCGGACAAGCCTTCCGGCAGAAAACAGAGCCAGCTTAAAGCTCCGCCTGTAAAGGAAGCTGCCATTGCACACCGTATCAATACAATTCTGCAGCCGGTGAAGGTAAAGACGCCGGAATTCCTGAATGAGATAAAGGGTCTGAAACCGGATTTGATCGTCACTGCAGCATATGGCAGGATCCTGACCAAAGCAGTGCTCGATGTGCCGCGCCTTGGCTGCATAAACGTGCATGGCTCCCTGCTTCCCAAATACAGAGGGGCAGCACCTATTCAATGGGCATTGATCAATGGCGACAGCACGACAGGCATTACTACGATGTTTATGGACGAGGGCATGGATACAGGCGATATTCTGTTAACAAAGGAATTGGCCATTACTCCGGATATGAACGCGCAGGAACTCTATAATAGTCTGATGCTCCTTGGCGCACAGGCATTGCTGGAGACCATGAAGGGCTTGGAAAAAGCCACTTTATTGAGGGTGCCCCAGGATCATTCCAAAGCAGTGAATATACCCATCATGACCAGAGAAACCGGTTTGATTGACTGGAACAGCAGTGCAGTACAGATACACAATCTTGTCAGGGGTACAAATCCGTGGCCTGGAGCATACACCTTCTACAAGGGTGAAAGAATGAAGGTGTGGAAGACGGCATCACCAGAGGATTATTCAGGGAGGAAAAGGGAATCGGACCTGAAGGAAACGCAAATAAATGAAGTAAAAATAAATGAAGTGGAAATAAATGATGTGCAAAAAAAATGGGAGAACTCCGGAGTAAGAAATGGTACGATCCTGAAAATATTGAAGGATCGTATGATCGTTTCAACTGGAGAAGGCTGCCTCAGTATTATTGTATTGCAGATGGAAAACTCAAGGAGGATGAATATTTCCGAATGCGGACATAATATGGACGAAGGTGAAGTTCTTGGATAAAAAACTGCGCAGCTTCATGATTTATGCATTCCTGCTGATACTTGTGATCGGCGCATTTGCTGTCTTATTTTCATATGTATATAGATTTTTTACCATAGACATCTACAATAGAATTCTGACGATTCTCATCATACTCTCAGTAGTGATAATGGTTGCAGTAGCACTGGCAATGCTTTCGATTTTTGCAGCAGTAAAAAGCCGGAAAGTCAATGCTCTGATGTTTGTGCCTGTAAGGCTCGGTCTTAAGCTCGTAATGCCTTTCGCCCTATTTGTGACAGATATTCTTAAGCGTGACAAGGATATGATCAGAAGCCTTTTTATTGATATCAACAATCTGTTCGTCCAGGCTGGAGACATCCGGAAAAGTCCTGAAAAGATTATGCTCCTGCTGCCTCATTGTCTGCAGAACTCGGAATGCACACATAAAGTCACAGGAAATATAAATAACTGCAGGAAATGCGGACGATGCTGCATTGGTGACATCCTGAGGATGGTTGAGGAAACTGGTGTGAAAGCTATCATAGTGACTGGAGGAACAGCAGCCCGCAAAGTTATTGCCGGAGAGAACCCTGAAATGGTTCTCTCTGTTGCATGTGAACGTGATCTGGCAATCGGGATCTCCGACGTGAGCAGGATCCCTGTTCTTGGGGTTCTGAACCAGAGGCCGAACGGTCCCTGCATAAATACGACAGTGGATGTAAGACTGCTGAGAGAAAAGCTGGATAGCATCCTGCTAGTGCCAGAAATTGCTCGGAAAGGCAAGGACTGAAATTGGACAACGCAAGAGAAGCGGCATTGAAAATATTATATGAAGTCAACGAAAATGGTGCATATTCAAATATTGCCCTGAACAAATATTTTTCTTCAACAGAGCTAAGGAATATAGACAGAGCTTTTACAACAGAGATTGTCTACGGCACGGTCAAATGGAAGCTGACACTGGACAGAGTCATTGCCGCGTATTCAAATATAAAAATCGAGAAGCTGTCGCCCTGGATCCTGAATATTCTGCGGCTTGGAGCCTACCAAATGCTTCACATGACAAAAGTGCCGCAGTCGGCAGCCTGCAATGAAAGTGTCAAACTAGCAGGAAGATACGGACATAAGGCTTCTGCGGGGTTTGTGAATGCAGTCCTGAGGAACATTGCCAGAAATGGCGGCAAAATTGATCTTCCGGACCGGCAGGATGATCCGGCAGGATATTTTGCAGTAAAATATTCATACCCGAAATGGCTGACAGAAAAATATATCGGACTTTTTGGAGAAGAGTTTGCAGAGAGTCTGCTTGATTCAGGGAACGGAATCCCTGAAATGAATGTCAGGGCGAATACCCTCAGAACGACTGCCCCGGAACTCGTTGAAAAGCTTGCCGCTGAGGGCGTTGAGGCAATGCTGGGAAAATATTCGGGAGAAGCTGTCATCATAAAAAGCTCCGTATCCATTGGAGCACTGGCCGCTTTCAAAGAGGGTCTGTTCCAGGTGCAGGACGAGAGCTCCATGCTTCCTGCCGCAGTACTCGCACCATTGCCCGGTGAGCGGGTGCTTGATGCCTGCAGCGCTCCGGGAGGCAAGGCTACCCACATGGCACAGCTGATGCAAAACAGAGGGACGGTTCTTGCAAGAGATATACATGAGCATAAGCTTAAGCTGATCGAGGATGCAGCGAAAAGACTTGGAATAGATATTATAAAATGCGAACTGCATGATGCGGCGTTTCCGGATAACACTGATGAAAGCGTTTTCGACCGGGTACTGCTTGATGCACCATGTACCGGGCTCGGAATCGTCAGGAGAAAGCCGGATATAAAATGGGCCCGGGAGACAAAGGATATCGAAGGGATTGCTGCCTTGCAGAAGAAATTGCTTCATACGGTTTCGAAAAGTGTGAAGCCGGGGGGCGCACTGGTATACAGCACTTGTACGATACTCCCTGAAGAGAACGAAGGTGTAGTGAATGAATTCCTTCGGGAAAATGAAAACTTCGAAGCAGTTGATATCGCTCAATTTCTGCCTGCCGGACTGGCTGCACATGCAAAAGGCTGCATGCTTCAGACTTACCCGAATCGGGATGGCATTGACGGATTTTTTATGGCAAGACTCAGGAGGAAGGAGATTGAAATGTAAGTATTTAAATTCTTACAGACAGGCTGTAAAAGTACCTGAACTCATACAGACAGGCTGTAACAATGTGAATTCTTGCAGATGCGGATAAATGGAACTAAAATACCTTCCTGATATGGATATACAAGAGCTGGAAGCACTTCTCAAGGAAACAGGACAGCAAAAATTCCGCGCGAAACAGATATTTTCCTGGATAGCCAGAGGCGCAAAGAATTTTGATGAGATGACCGATCTCTCGAAACAGCTGAGACAGGATCTGAGGCTTTATGCAAGGGTGTCAGGTCTTGAAGTCAGACGTAAGCTGGTTTCATCTATTGACGGTACTGCGAAATATCTGTTCGAATTACTGGATGGGAATATGATTGAAAGCGTACTGATGGAATATCAACATGGCTTTACAGCATGCATTTCTTCACAAATCGGCTGCAAGATGGGCTGCAGCTTCTGCGCATCCACGATTGCCGGTTTCAGAAGGGACCTGACTGCAGGGGAAATGCTTGAGCAGATCCTGGCTATTCAGCGAGACAGTGGCGCAAGGGTGGGAAATGTCGTTATAATGGGCATAGGAGAGCCATTTGACAATTATGACAATGTGTTGAAATTCCTGAGGCTTGCAAACAACCCGGAAGGCCTTAATATTGGCAGCCGGCATATGACAGTTTCTACCTGTGGATTGGTGCCCGGCATACTCAGGTTTTCAGAGGAGAACCTGCAGGTAAATTTGGCAATTTCGCTCCATGCGCCCAACGACAGCATGCGTTCTGCCATTATGCCGATTGGCAGCAAGTACTCTATTGACAAAATAATTGAAGCATGTAAGATATATACAAGGAAAACAAATCGAAGAATTACGTTTGAATATGCATTGATCGAGGGGGTCAATGATTCACCGGAAAACGCAGGAGAACTGGCCTTGCGGCTCAAAGGGCTGTTATGCCATGTAAACCTGATACCGGTCAATACTGTAAAGGGTGTCGGCTATCGTCAAAGTGACCGCAGGCATGTAGAAGAGTTTGAAAAGCTGCTGCTTCGCAAAGGAATCGAAACAACGGTGAGGCGTGAGCTGGGTGCAGATATTAATGCTGCTTGCGGACAACTAAGAAGAAGTGAAATGTCGGAAGAACCCTAATTTATTCCAAAGGGTGTTGATTTTTTGAAATACGCTGCTGGAACAGACAGAGGTCTGGTAAGGGAAACAAATGAAGACAGCTTTAACGTAATCCCGGGAAGTCAGGAAGCTCCATATGTTTTTATTGTAGCTGACGGCATGGGAGGCCATAACTGCGGCGAAATAGCCAGCAGGACGGCAGTTGAGTACATAAGCGATTACTTCGCACAAAACGCCGGTAGTTATATGAATGCTGAGGATTCTGGTTTTGCGCTCAAAAAGCTTGTGGAGGCTGCCAATCAGGAAGTCTGGGAGAAATCGCTGGAAACTCCTGAAACCAATGGAATGGGTACCACACTGACTATGGCAGTAATAGTCGATAAAACTGTTACGATTGCCCATGTCGGTGACAGCAGGCTATATCTGGCCCGTTCGGGAGAAATGCGGAAGGTGACTGATGATCATTCCTATATAGAGGAGTTGGTAAGGAAAGGTTCGTTGACAAGGGAGGAAGCCGAAAAACATCCCGGGAAAAATATTATTACCAGAGCAATCGGTTCTTCTCCGGAACTTGAAGTTGATATCCTGAGTCTAACAATGGAAGCGGATGACATGATGGTACTGTGTACAGACGGTCTCACTAATATGCTGTGTGAGGACGAAATATTTGAGACAGCAGGAAACAATCAACCGGAGGCAGCTTGTGAACAATTGATAGAAGCGGCTAAAAAGCATGGCGGCGAAGACAATGTAACCGTTATCATAATCAAATGTGAGTGAAGGTGCATATATGGAAGGTCAATTACTTGGAAATAGATATGAACTGATAGAAAGGATAGGCGGCGGTGGTATGGCTGTCGTCTATAAAGCGCGCTGCAGACTTCTGAACAGGTATGTTGCAGTAAAAATACTCAGGAGTGAATTCACCGACGACGAAGAGTTTGTAAAAAGGTTCAGGATTGAGGCGCAGGCAGCGGCAAGTTTATCGCATCCCAATATCGTATCGATTTTTGATGTTGGGCATGACGAAAATACACATTATATCGTCATGGAATATATTGACGGTATCACACTAAAGGAATACATCACACAGATGGGCGCACTGCCATGGAGGGAAGCCATAAATATAGCCATACAGATTTGTTCGGCTATTGAACAGGCACACAAGAATCACATTATCCACCGTGATATCAAGCCGCACAATATACTCATCACAAAGGAAGGTATCGCTAAAGTTACCGATTTCGGTATTGCCAGAGCGGTAACCTCTGCAACCATAACCATGGTGGGCAGCACGATCGGCTCGGTCCATTATTTTTCGCCGGAACAGGCCAGAGGCGCTTTTACAGATGAAAAGTCCGATTTATATTCACTGGGGATAACGATCTATGAAATGGTTACCGGAAAGGTTCCATTTGACGGAGAATCCCCTGTTGCCGTCGCGCTCAAACATATACAGGAAAAGGCTGTGCGACCGGCAGATGTGAATCCTGCAATCCCTAAAGGAGTAAATGACCTGATTGTCAAAGCGATAAAGAAGGATCAGAACCTCAGGTATCCAAATGCGTCGGAGATGCTTTCTGATCTTCAGCGTACTCTTATCGAGCCCAATTTGCAAATAGCTGGAAGCGGCACGGCTGAAGAACTTCCGACAAGAAAAATGCAGGCGGTCGGTAAAGATGTCGATCTGGCAGGCGATGAAGATATAGAGGAAGATGGGGAAGGATTGGATCCGGTGAAAAAACGAAAAAAGGATAGATTGAGTGTCTGGCTGGGTATTGTGACGGGTCTTGTGATAGCAGGCATCATCTTTTACATTGGAATGAAGGTCATCCTGCCGGCTATCCTGCCGGAGTCACCTGAAGAATATACCGTTCTGGACTATACAAACAAGAATTTCAACGATGTGAAGGCTGAACTTGCCAAGCAGAATATTATTGCAGACGATAGTGACAGGGTTAACAGCGAAACATACGGGGAAGATATAATTATCTCGCAGGAGGTGGCCACAGGCAACAAATTGAAGCCTGGAAACACCATTAGATTTAAAGTCAGCAACGGACCGGAAATGACTGAGGTACCAGAGGTTGCAAACAAAGAATTAAGAGTTGGCGAGCAGGATATCGTTAATGCTGATCTTGAAGCCAGTGTTATTCAGGAGTACAATGACATCGTCGGCATCGGATTGATCATAAGGACCGAGCCGGCTGCACTTGAAAAGTTGAAACCGGGAGAAACTGTGACTGTATTTGAAAGCCTCGGGCCTGAATTGGCGAAGGTGAAGGTCCCGAATCTCATTGGTCTGACACGGGTAGAGGCAGAGAAGAAAATAGATGAAAATGGGCTAAAGATAGGAAAGATCCTTCCCGAAGATGTGATCAGCGAAGTAGCGACGATCATCAAGCAATATCCTGTTGCCGAAACAGAGGTTGATGAGGGTGAATCTGTTGAGATCACATTCGATGTGGCAGCATCAACTCAAAGTACAAAAAGTACAAGCGAGCAGACAAATACAAATTATTCAGCCGTTGGAACAGATTCGCAGATTGCAACATCCGAAGATGGAGAAAAAACAGTATTGGTAAGGATTGCTCTCGATCCAAACCGCACTTTCGGCGATGAGATCAAAGTATATGTAGAAGCTACACCGTCTGATACGAATCAGCTTCAGGTGGTTTATAACAAGAAGGAGACCAAGAGCTTTTTTCCGTTCAATGTTCCGGTTCCACTGTCTAAGAGCGGAACTACCCATATTATCGTAAAACTGGATGATATTATAACGCTGGAAGACGATAAATAACAGTGAAAGCCAAGGGAGGTTTCAAACGTTGCCGTCAGGCATAATTACCAAAGGGATCGGCGGGTTCTATTATGTGTCATCGGAGGATGGTACATATGAGTGCAAGGCAAGAGGTATATTCCGTAAAAATGAAATGACGCCATTGACAGGCGACAGGGTAGTGTTTTCGATATTGGATCCTGTCTTGAAAAAAGGCAGCCTGGATCAGATACTTGACAGAAGCTCGCTTCTTGACAGACCTGCGGTAGCTAATGTAAACCAGCTTATCACCGTTATTGCAGCCAAAACGCCAGAACCCGACCTCATGTTGCTGGACAAGCTGCTGGTCAATTCAGAAGCGAGCGGAATGAGGGCAGTTATTTGCATCAATAAAATCGATCTGGATGTACAGGACGAGCGGAGGGATATATACAATGCCTATTCATGTGCAGGCTATAGGGTTCTTGAAACCAGTTCCATGGAGAATATTGGCCTTGAGGAGTTGAAAGCCGTCCTGAAAGGCCGTATATCAGTTTTTGCCGGACAGTCGGGCGTAGGCAAGTCAACGCTTCTGAACATGGTTATGAACACCATGGTAATGAAAACCGGCACTTTAAGTGGTAAAATTGAAAGAGGGAAGCATACGACAAGGCACACCGAGCTTATAGAAATTGAAGACGGAGGCTATGTTGTCGATACACCGGGTTTTAGTTCGTTTGAACTAGCAGGTATCGGTCGGATCAATCTTCAGAGATATTACCCTGAGTTTTCAGAACATATCCACGCATGCAGGTTTTCAGGGTGCAGCCATTTGAATGAACCTGACTGCGCTGTCAAGCAGGCAGTGGCAGACGGCTTGATCAGCGGAGGCAGATACGGAAGGTATGTGGATTTATTTGCAGTATTTAAACTGGAAGAAGACATGAAGTATAAAAAGTAGCAATGGACTATCAACTCTAAACAGGAAAGGAATACATACAATGGTTAAAATCGCTCCTTCCATTCTGGCATCTGATTTTTCCAGGCTGGGAGAGGAAATTGAAAAGGTTGAGGCAGCTGGTGCCGACATGATACACCTGGATGTCATGGACGGTCATTTTGTAAAGAATATCACAATCGGACCGCCGGTGGTCAAAAGTCTCCGAAAAACAACAAAACTACCGTTTGATGTTCATTTGATGATTGATAATGTAGATTTGTATATAGATCGTTTTATTGAAGCCGGAGCGGATATCATTTCCGTTCACATAGAAAACACCCCTGGCATACATGAAACCATCCGGCATATCAAGCAAATGGGGATTAAAGCATCTGTGGTGCTGAAACCTGAGACAAAGCTCAATGTGCTTGACGACCTGCTGGAGGAAGTCGATATGGTCCTGCTGATGACTGTGAATCCGGGCTTTGGCGGGCAGAGTTATATTGAAGAAATGACGGAGAAGGTTCGCGAACTCAGAAAAATGGCTGATGCCAGAGGAATCAAGCTGGACATTGAGGTAGACGGAGGGATAGATCTGAAAAATATCTACAAAGTTACCGAGGCAGGCGCCAATGTAATCGTTGCCGGGTCGACAGTGTATAATGCCCCCGATGTGACTGAGATGATCCACAGCTTGAAAGAACAGGCCTTCGGAGGGAAAGTATGACCGGCGTAATTATATGCGGCGGTAGAATTACTGATTATATATTCATGAAGAAATATCTCGAGGATGCTGATTTGGTGATATCGGCAGATAGCGGTGCACGGCACTGTAAAAGCTTTGATATTGTACCGGATCTGCTGGTCGGGGATTTTGATTCGGTAAGTGATGCTGATTATAGGGATCTGGTATCGGCAGGAGTTGGTATACTAAAATTTCCGGTTGAAAAAGATATGACTGACAGTGAGCTGGCGATTGATATTGCTCTGGAAAAAGGCTGCAGCAGGGTGCTTTTGCTTGGAGCGCTCGGAACGAGACTGGACCATTCGCTCTCCAACCTGTTTTTATTGAAAAAGCTGCTGGACAGGGGAAAAGAGGGGATCCTTGCGGATGAAAACAATGAGGCAAGGCTGATAAACCACAGCATAGAGCTTGAAAGTAAAAAAGACGTTTATATAACATTGCTTCCGGTTGCAGGTCCTGCAAAGGGTGTAACAACGCAAGGCTTATACTATCCACTTGAGAATGCAACGCTGGAGGTTGGCTCCTCCTGGGGCGTCAGCAACAGATTCTCATCAGAAAAGGCAGCAGTAACAGTACAGGAGGGAACCCTTCTGGTCATACTGTCCAGAGATTGAGGCGAGGATGGGACTTCATGGTCAACTGGTTGAAAAGAAAATTCGATACGGCTAGCCATAACCCAATTAAGGGAGCAAAAGACATCCTGAAATACATTGGACCTGGTTTGCTTGTCACAGTGGGTTTTATTGATCCCGGAAACTGGGCGTCCAATTTGGCAGCCGGTTCAGGCTATGGCTACAGCCTTTTATGGATGGTGACACTGTCAACGATCATGCTGATTTTGTTGCAGCACAATGTTGCTCATCTTGGAATTGTCACGGGGGATTGTCTATCGGAGGCTGCATCAAAGCATTTGAAGCCCTGGCTGTCAAAAACGGTTTTATCCACAGCGGTTCTTGCATCCGTTTCAACTGCGTTGGCGGAAATTCTCGGCGGGGCAATCGCATTGAACATGCTGTTTAAAATACCCGTCAGAATTGGTGCCATACTTGTACTTGCTTTGATTCTTTGGATGCTGTTCTCAAGTTCTTACAAGAGAATTGAAAAGTGGATCATCGGGTTTGTATCCATCATCGGCATTTCGTTTTTGTACGAATTGAGCCTTGTCAATGTCAACTGGGGCGAAGCAGTCAAAGGCTGGCTCACGCCGAATTTCCCGGCAGGCTCGATGCCGATCATCATGGCTGTGCTTGGCGCAGTTGTCATGCCTCACAACCTGTTTCTGCATTCTGAGATCATACAAAGCAGGGAGTGGAACAAGCAAGATCAGGAAATCATTAAAAAACAGCTGAAGTATGAATTTGCAGACACATTATTCTCCATGTTGGTCGGATGGGCGATAAACAGTGCCATGATCATACTTGCAGCTGCAACTTTTTTCTCGAAGGACGTACAGGTTACTGAACTGAATCAGGCACAAAGCATGCTGGAGCCTTTGGCCGGGAAAGCTGCTGCAGTTGTTTTCGGAGTTGCCCTGTTGTTTTCGGGTATTTCTTCAACAACAACAGCGGGAATGGCTGGCGGAAGTATCGTTGCAGGAATGTTCAAGGAACCATATGATATAAAGGACAGTCATACGAAGCTCGGAGTCGCATCAATTCTGACGGCGGCCACGGCTCTGATATTTCTTATTGCAGACCCGTTCAAAGGACTTGTTTATTCCCAGATGTTATTAAGCATACAATTACCAATCACGATTTTCCTGCAGATTTATCTCACGTCCTCCGCCAAGGTAATGGGTATCTACAAAAACTCATTGAGGCATAATATTGCGCTCTGGGTAATTGGACTGACCGTGACGGCTTTAAATATCATGCTGCTTATCAGCTATCTCTGAACCTCCCCTTACGGTGATAAGATAAAGTAACGGCAGGATTGAAGGCTCACTATATTACAGGCTGCAGCAGGATCGAAAGCTTATAACTATAATAAAGCCATGACAAGACCGAATCGTCCTATCACAGCTTTATTTATACAGCAGGATTTCCTGTTAGAGTGCGGATAATTACTTATACTCCGCGGCCAATTTCTCGAATGCATCTTTTGAATTCAGAATAATATTTTCATCCACACAGTATGCCATTCTGAAGAAACCAGAGCAACCAAAGCCTTTGCCCGGTACGATGACCAGGTTGTATTTCACTGCGGTTTTACAGAATTCAACATCATCGGCGATGGGCGACTGTGCAAAGAGATAGAAGGCGCCTGTTGGTTTCAGACATTTGAAGCCTGCTCCGGTAATGATGTCATAGAGCATATCACGTCTCTTTTTGTACGCGCCGGCGTCAACTGAAGCCTCAAGCGATTCAGGAAGGATCCTCTGGAAAAGAGCCGGCGCATTGACAAAGCCGAGAGTCCGGGTGGAAAAAATCAGTCCGTCCATCAACAAGCTGGTGTCACCCATTCCGGGGTTTACTGCAATAAAGCCTATTCGCTCGCCAGGCAGTGAAAGAGACTTGCTGAAGGAATTCACCATGATGGCGCGGTTGAATATTGTAAATATCGGAGTTACTTCAACACCGTCATAAACTATCTTTTCATAGGGCTCATCCGAGATGATGCAGATCTCTGTGCCGAATTCCTTCTCTCTTGAGGAGACCTTCTCAGAGAGCTTTTCAAGGGTGCTGCGGCTGTAAACCACACCGGTCGGGTTATTGGGTGAGTTGATGATGATCGCCTTGGTTTTCGGTGTTATTGCAGCATACAGCTTCTGAGGATCAGGCTGGAATGTGGAGTGGTCGGTATCCACGATGACGGCTTTGCCGCCATGATTGTCTATATAAAAAAGATACTCTGCAAAATAAGGCGCAAAGATGATGACTTCCTCACCTGGATTCAGCAGTGTTTTGAGCACTACGTTCATTGCTCCGCCGGCACCGCATTCCATGACGATATGCTGCCCTTCCACAGGGACGCCGCTGGATTTCTTCAGCTTTGCCGCTACAGCTGCCCGGACATCGGGATATCCCGCATTGCTCATATAGCCATGCATCTTGGGAATATCCGAAAGAATGGCTTTTTTCAACGCTTCTTTAACGATTTCCGGGGGCTCGATATCCGGATTGCCCAGCGAAAAATCGTATACCTTGTCTGCGCCATATTGCTTGCGCAGTTTTTCTCCTTCTTCGAACATCGCACGTATCCATGAGGACCTGCTGAGATTGGAAGTTATTTTTTCTGAAACCATCGTATCACTCCTGTTATCTGAGATTATTATGCTGTTCACAAGTTGAATTTATGATATACCAAAATAGGGTAAATATCAATTGATTTACTATAATATTGATCACTCACCTCTTAAATTATTCTATATGCAGAGTACTCTTTTATATGCCGGATTGCTTATGCATCTCATGCAGGCTGTACAACAATTATTTCTGCAGGCTGTCAACCAATGACTTTTCCGGGGTCACCACGGCGGTTTTATAATTGACATAGATGACCATTCCCGGCTTTGCACCCGATGGTTTGTTGACATTTTTTACAGAAGTATAGTCCACGGAAATATTAGCGGACATGCGGGCTTTACTGTGCCAGGCGGAAAGGACAGCAGCTTCTTCCAGTGTTTTATCGGGAATTTCCAAACCGTTTCGTTTGATAATGACATGAGAGCCTGGGATATTCTTTGTATGCAGCCATATATCGTTTGACTGTGCCAGCTTCAAGGTCAGATAATCATTCTGCCTGTTATTCTTGCCTACATAGATGTCAAACCCGTCAGAAGAGCGGAATCGAAGCGGTTCAGTCATAGCGGCCGCTTTCCTGGGAGCCTTCTTTTTACCTGAAGTCTTTTTCTTAAGATTCATATAGCCTTGCTCCGACAGTTCCTGTCTGACCTCATCCATTTCACGCAAAGCGGTGCAATTGTCAAGTAATTGCAGAACGCTTTCGAGATATTCCAATTCCTTCCGGGAATCCTCCAGTTGCCGGGTGGTATATGTGAAGGTGCTTTTGGCTTTACTGTACTTTTTAAAGTAACGCTGTGCATTTCCCTGAGGTAATAGGTTCGGATCAAGCGGAACATCGATGTACTCGCCTGTCTCCGAATAATAATTGAGAAGGGATACGCTTTTAATATTCTGAGGAATGGCATATATATTTGCAGTGATTAACTCTCCGTACAGTTTGAGCTTCTCTCTGCCTGCAACATCCCGGAGAGTTTCCTGCTGGATTGCAAGCTTTTTGGAACAACGGTCAATCGAGTTGTTCAGCACTTTATACAGGTCGGATTTCTTTTGCCTGAGACGCTCGGAATTATCACGTGAGGAATAGAAGAGATCAAGCACCTCACTAATGGAGGTAAGCGACAGGACATTGCCGTATTGATTTATTCCAAGACAGTGGAAATCAAGAGGCTTCAAATGCTGTTCATCTTCAAAGATCACACACGGGGCATAATTGCTTTGTTTGATGTCCTGAAGAATTGTATCCAGAGCGCTGCTCAGCACTTTCCGCTTGTCCTGCTCCAATGAAGCGGCACCGGTTCTGCCTTCTATTCCTGCAAGATGGCATACCTCACGGCAAAGCAGTGGACTAAAGCCTTTAATATTTTCAAGCAGAAATTTTTCAACGGTCTGTTCGGTCGAGTTGATTTTTTGGAGCAGAACTGCCGTGTCAATCAGTGAAGGCGATAATTTGTCCTGCGCAGGCGGCAATACATATGGCCTTGCCGGCATGACCTCACGGACGCTGCTGATGTCGGCATCTATATGCTTGATGGCATCAAGTATTTTATTATCGCTATTTACGAGGATGATATTACTATAACGGCCCATAATCTCAATGATAAGCTTTTTTTCCGAGATGTCGCCAAGCTCGTTTGTAGATTCTATGACAATCCCGATAATCCTCTCAAAATCGTTAAATTCGAAGGAAAGTATTTTCCCGCCTGAAAGATGTTTTCTTAGCATCATGCAGAAAACCGGAGGCGCTGCCGGGTTTTCCTTTACCGCATTCGTAAGGTGTATTCTGGGGTAGTTGGCACTGGCGCTCAGTACAAGCTTTTGGTTTTTATTCCATGCTCTGACCAGCAGAACGATTTCGTCGGCCTCAGGTTGTAAAACTTTTTCTATCCGGCCGCTGGCCAGTTTCTCAGATAATTCATCTACAATACTCTTTGCAACAATTCCGTCAAACGGCAAATTAAACACTCCCTGAAATGAATTTTTTAGATTCCTCTATTATATACTATTTTTGCATAAGCCTAAAGGTAATATAACTGCAGAAGGTACAAAAAGTCAGCTGCATCAATCTTTTTCGATCTTCACTCGCAATTTTTTTTGCAGCAAATATGCTTGACAGAGCGCTGCGTTTCTGCTATTATAAGTCAGTAAAAACAAAGCAGAAGTCATCCGCTTCTCACCTTACGGATTCATCCGCAAAGGTAAATAGTGAAGTTACAGTATAAATGTAAACCAACTATCTGGTGGATTGACGATTCGTGCAATCCGCTTTTTTGTTTATCCTGGAAAAACTTCGCGGAGGTGTTTTAATATCAGTAGAAATGAATTGATGATTAATGAGGAAATCAGGGAAAATGAAGTACGTGTAATCGATTCTGACGGATCCATGCTTGGCATAATGTCGATAAAGGATGCTCAGAGTCTGGCAGTTACCAGGAACCTGGACCTTGTAAAGATAGCTCCGCAAGCAGTACCGCCCGTTTGCAGGGTGATGGATTATGGCAAATACATGTTTGAACTTGCCAAGAAGGAAAAGGAAGCGAAGAAAAACCAGAAGGTTGTTACGATTAAGGAATTATGGATAAAACCCAATATTGAAGATCATGATTTTGAATTCAAGGTAAAGAACGCCTACAAGTTTCTGAAGGATGGAGACAAGGTAAAGGTCAGCATACGCTTCAGGGGCAGGGAAATGAATTACACCTCTATGGGAACACAGGTACTTGATAAATTCGCAGAAGCGATCACAGAGGTGGGCATCATTGAGAGAAAGCCGAAACTGGAAGGCAGGAGTATGATCATGATACTCAATCCTAAACAGTAAGGTATATTATAGATAAATTTGAGGGATATTCTCTTGAGAAAGCCTTCGAATGAGTAATATAAGTTGCAAAATAGCTTAATGTTTGAATTCAGGGAACAAAATAATTTTGCAACGTTTATTAAGGTAATATAAGTGCAAAAACTTGAAAAATTATTTTTTTTGCATTATATGATAGCAAAGAAATAGGAGGAGAAAAAATGCCTAAGATCAAAACACACAGTGCATCTAAAAAAAGATTTAGATTAACAGCCAATGGCAAGGTCAAGATGAATCATGCATTCAGAAGCCACAGGCTGGTATCCAAGGCAAAGAAGGCTAAGAAACACCACAGGCTCGGTGCCTATGCTTCTTCCGCCAATGCAGCCACAATCAAAATGATGATACCGTACAAGTAAGAAAGGATGTTAGCGCCCACAGCGCGAATTTCCGTTAAAACATCCATGAAGGAGGAAGAATAATATGTCAAGAGTCAAAGGTGCGTTAAGAACACGTGCAAGGCATAAAAAGATACTTAAACTGGCCAAAGGATATTTCGGCCACAAGAGTAAGAATTTTAGAGTAGCTAATCAGGCAGTAATGAAATCCCTTTCCTATGCATACAGGGATAGGAAGGCAAAGAAGAGGAATTTCAGACAGCTCTGGATTTCCAGGATAAATGCCGCTACCAGAATTAATGGAATGAGCTACAGCAGATTTATGAATGGCTTGAAGAAAGCCGGCATCAACCTCAACAGGAAAGTACTGGCAGACATGGCTGTCAACGATGCACAGGGATTTGCCCAGTTAGTCGTCAGCGTAAAGAATGCATAATATTTTGTAAACAATGAATAGGGGAGCTGCGAAGCTCCCTATTGTTTTATCAGGCCATCAAAAGTTTTAATCGAATCAGGAGTTGTTATGATTAGATTGACAGGAAGCCAAAACCCGCTGGTAAAAGAAATCAGAGCCTTGAAGAATAAAGGCGGCAGAGAAGAGACGGGGCGTTACTTTATTGAAGGTGTGCGGTTTGTTGCAGAAGCGCTGAAAGAGAGAATCCACATCAGATATCTGATGGTTTCGGAAACATTTTTATCTGATGTAGCTTCAGAAGAACTTCTTGGATCGGCCGGAGACGGTGTCGATTGCTACATGCTGCCCGATAGTTTGTTTGCCTCAATTTCCGATACACAGGCCCCTCAGGGTATTCTGGCGGTTCTTGAAATAAGGAAAGAACAATTGGAGCACGCTGAGCTGAACGGAGGATTACTGGTGCTGCTTGAGGGTATAAAGGATCCCGGCAATATGGGGACTATAATACGGACAGCGGATGCGGCCGGTTGTGAGGGGGTTGTTGTACCTGCCGGTTGTGTCGATATATACAACCCGAAAGTACTCAGGTCAACGATGGGTTCTATTTTTCATATTCCAGTGTATCACTGCAGTGACATTGAAGCTGCAGTAAAAACAGTCCATGAAAAAGGCTACAAAATCTGTGCGTCTCACCTTGACGGGGCGTCAAGCATTTACAAAGCGGATCTGACAGGACCGGTCGCACTGGTGATCGGAAGTGAGGCTGAGGGTGTTGGAGAAGAAACTGTAAAAGCTGCCGATATGCTTTTAAAAATACCCATGTCAGGCAGGGCGGAATCGTTGAACGCTTCTGTTGCCGCAGGAATCATGATTTTCGAAACAATGAGGCAAAGAAATTCAAAGCAATGAGACAAAGAAATTGTTGACAATTGGCAAGCCATGGGTTATATTTAGTTTTGTTAAAGGGGAGTAGTTTTTTTTCGACAAAGTCAACATCCTGGCATTAATGCCTGGCTTTGCGGCCCTACGGGTAAACGAGACTTTTAACATGATTTCGATCTATTTCGAAATTATGTTAAAAGTCTTTTTGTTTATATTTTTGAGAATACTAATGATATCTTGCAGAAAGTGAGGATTCATATGGGAACAGCAATTTCAACCTACCTGATAGCAGCAGGGGCGGTAACACTGGCGGAGATGGGTGATAAGACACAGCTTCTTGCGATGTGTTTTGCATCCAGATATAAAGCTTCAAAGGTACTTATCGGAGTTTTTCTGGCAACGGTTCTAAACCATGCAGTTGCAGTAGGCGCAGGATATCTTTTGAAGGAAGTGATGTCGCAATATTCTTTGTACATTAAGGTGATTGCAGCATTGTCTTTCATCGGTTTTGCATTGTGGACAATCAGGGGCGATACTGTTGACGATACCTGTGATAACAGATCCAAATATGGTCCGATTGCCACAGTAGCAATAGCATTTTTTATCGCAGAAATGGGTGACAAAACACAGTTCGCGACGGTTTCACTCGCTGCATCCTATGGAAACCCACTGGCAGTTTTACTTGGTACTACGACGGGCATGATGATTGCGGATGGTATTGGGATTATCTTTGGTGTCGTTCTCAATAAAAAGATACCTGAAAAGGCAATGAAATGGATATCAGCCTCCATATTTGCCATATGCGGTCTGGTCGGATATATCCAGGCACTGACTGGTGTAATGGAAATAGCATTATTGGTCTGTACGGTTTTGATCATAATTGCACTGACAGTCTGTACCGCTTTATGGATCGTAAGGAAAAACAATGCCGCCAGTATTGAGAAAGTAACAGAGAACTAATACAAGCATATTATTTTATTCATTTTTATATAATACAACGAAAGAGGGTAAGTTGAATGGTACTGGATATAGTAAGCCTTGTTCTGAGTCTAGGTATAATTTTATTGAGCTGCGAGTTATTTACAAATGGTGTGGAGTGGCTGGGAAAACAGCTAAGGCTTGGAGATGGGGTCATAGGAAGCGTATTTTCAGCAGTTGGCACGTGCCTTCCGGAAACAATCATTCCTATTATTGCAATTTTATTTTCCGAAAAATCCTCGGATAATGTAGACATCGGCATCGGCGCCATTGTTGGAGCGCCGTTTATGCTGGGCACGCTGGCATTTTTTCTCACGGGCCTGAGCGTGTTTGTTTTCTGGAAGAGGAGGAAAACCGGACTTGTGATGAAAGTTAATCATAAGATACTGGGCAGAGATATCGGCTTTTTCATCATGATCTATTCAATAGGTCTGCTGACCAGCCTGATCACTGTAAAACCGGTCAAATATGCTATTGCCGTATTTCTTATAGGCTGTTATGTTTATTACATTATTCAGACGGTAAAGAACGATGTCGAAAGTCAGCACAAGCTTGACCCTCTGCATCTGTCCAGAATTTTCAAAAAGAATATATCCATGCGGGTGATCCTGCTTCAGATTGCACTTGCACTTGCCGGTATCATATTTGGGGCGGAAATGTTTGTGGAAGGAATAAACAGGACATCTGAACTGTTCGGAATCTCAGCGCTTGTTCTGTCCATCATCATAACGCCTATCGCCACGGAACTGCCGGAAAAATTCAACAGCATCATCTGGATAAGCAAAAAGAAGGATACGCTTGCGCTGGGCAACATATCGGGGGCAATGGTATTCCAAAGCTGTATCCCTGTTGCAATCGGCATTGCTGCCACATCGTGGCAGCTCGACATAAAAGCCGTGGTAAGCGGTATGCTTGCCATATTATCTGCAGGAGTGGTGTACCTCTGGATAAAAGTAACGGGAAAATTAAGTCCGTTTCCATTGTTGGCAGGAGGAATTTTTTACATCACCTTTATCATTTATCTGATTCTTATCGGGTTTAAGTAGGATTTCATACATGAATCGGATAAAAGGTGAATTAGAATTATGGACCTTAAAACAGGTTTTCAAGTTTGAGCTTTTCCTTTTCCGGGATATGTCCGATATATGTTTTAAGGGCTGCCGCTTCTGAAAGAGAACCGGGCAGTTCTTTTGCCTTTATCAGTGATTGCAGTTGGGCAAGGGTCACATCGATATTATCTATTTCCACATGATCAATCAATGCCGACCAGGTCCCCTTGACTTTCGTCCATGTTTTTTCAACTTCACCAAGGCTGCTTTCTGCACCATTCCAATTTTCTGCAGCAGCATATTTTACTGCTATTTCCAGTGCAGCTTTAAGGTTTTCAGAATCCCTGTGTAAAAGCTGCTGAGAGAATATGCTAATTCCCAGGATGAATGTTATCAGGATAACTATAAGTACTATGATTAGTGCGACAGGATGCTGCTTCACTTTTTATGGTCATCCCCCTTCTCCAGGCTGGCCGTTGACTGCGTCAACTGCTCGCCCATGTGTCCGGGTCCGGTGAGGCTGACAAAAGAGCTTGCCGGAGGAATCGATGCATGCGAACAGTAAATCGCCGGGACTTGAATATTGTTGTTTGCGGAGTTCCTTTACAAGCCACTGTCTGTCTTTGCCAGCGGTCTTAAGATTGTCATCCATTACTTTTCCATCGATAATCACATCTATGGTGATTCCTTCATAATCTGTTTTGATACTCATGTCCTGAGGATTTAAAGGGCGCTTCTGAGATTTGGGTATTACGCTCACCTGGCCGTTTGTCTCAAGTATTGCATATTCGACATCTTCTATGTTTGGAAAATTTTTGATTCTGAGCTGTTCAAGAAGATCATTGAGGGTATATAGTTCCTTCCGTAACTCTTCTTCGTTTATTTTACCCTTTTCGATCAGAATGGCAGGTCTTCCGCAAAATAAAGCACGTGTGCGCATACTTTTCAAGGAGAGCAATGACATAAGAAGCTGTGCAACGAGCAGTGTCAGTATTGGTATAATGCCGTTTATGAGCGGTATACCGGTATTTTGCATCGGAACAGCGGCAAGCTCGGATATCATGATGGCGATTGCCAGTTCAAAAGGCTGCAGCTGTCCGATCTGTCTTTTTCCCATGATGCGCATCGTAATCACTACTATTATGTAAAGAACAAGTGCCCTGACAAAAACAACCAGCATTCATTCACATCCTTTTTTGAGAAAATGCAAAAAGTATCGGAACAGCAAATTATTCTTTACAACATAAAAATAACTATGCAAAAAATATTATATCTATTGGCAGAGCAAATGTTATAATTATGAAAAAGACTAGCAGGGTATTGAAGGATTGGGGAGATATGAAAGATGAATATTATTATCATTGGCTGCGGTAAGGTCGGTTCAAAGTTTGCGCAGATTTTATCGGAGGATGGTCATGATGTCGTTATTGTTGATAATGACAAAAATGCATTTAAACTGTTGAATCATGATTTCAACGGTTTAACAGTAGCAGGAGTGCCGATTGACCAGGACGTTTTAAAACAGGCCGGAATAGAAAATGCAGATGCTTTTGCGGCTGTAACTCCGGATGATAACGTAAATATTATGGCATGCCAGGTTGCCAAAGAAATATTCAAAGTGCCGCGTGTCATCGCAAGGATATACAATCCGGAACGTGAACATGTTTTCCATCATTTCGGGCTGGAAACGATATGCCCAACAAACCTGACTGTAGATGTGATGCGGACAAAAATTACTGGAGAATCGGATTCATCCCATCATACAGTAGCCGGAGAAGCCTTTACTTTCAAAAGGGAATCAGTGGGTAGGGAGGTTGAGGGAAAAAAGCTGAGTGCTGTCAAAACAAAAAGGGATTGCAGTGTTTTCGGTGTTATACAAAATGGAGTGTTTGTTTTCGCCAACTCAGGAATCAGACTGGGCAGAGGGGATATACTGATAGTTGCGTATCAAACGCATTAGTTAATATCGCAGCCAAGCTGCAAGCCTTTGGAGCGTGAATATCGCTGCAATGGGCTTTAAATTATTACAGCAGTTTCAAAGGGAGAGAACTTTTATGTATATTATAATTGTTGGCGGCGGCAAGGTTGGCTATTATCTCACAAAAACACTTTTGTCGTACAAGCATAGAGTAGTGGTTATCGAACCGCAAAAGGAGCTATGCGAAAAGCTGGCCAATCAGCTTAATGTAACTGTTTGCAACGGTGATGGCACAACGATAGAAAAGCTTGAGGAAGTTGACGCATCAGAGGCTGATGTTCTCATTGCCGTGACTGGAAGAGATGAGGACAATCTAATTGCCTGTCAGCTTGCAAAATCCAATTTTGGTATTAGAAGAACCATTTCACGGGTAAATAACCCGAAAAATATTGAGGTGTTTGAAAAACTGGGGGTTGATACTGCAGTCAGCAGTACTTCCATAATAGCCGACATGATTGAACAGGAAGTGGATTATTCAGGCATTAAAACATTGATGATGCTCAAAGATGGAAAAATTACGCTGAGTGAAATTGAAGTGATGGAAGGGTCTCCTGTTTGTGATAAAAGTCTGAAGGATATCAATCTCCCGAAGGAAAGCATCCTTGTCTCAGTCATAAGAGATGAAGCAGTCATCATTCCGAACGGATTAACCGTACTGCAAAAGGATGACTATGTCATTGCAGTGACATCAAAGGAAAACCAAAAAAAATTGATTGCATTTTTTACAAAACCTTAGTATGCAGGCTGTCAGCTTTTGAACTGCTTTTAGATGGTACAGACCACTGGGAGCCTGCTCGGAAACTCCTAGCCTACAATGACTCTGCCCTCAGGATATATGATATCGGAACTGCTTTTATGGCTTCGTATCGCAAGTGCAAGTGCAAAAGAGACAGGACCTACTCTTCCGAGGAACATCATCAGGATCAGCAGGAGCTTGCTTACTGTATGAAGTCCGGGTGTAAGACCGGTAGTCAGTCCGACCGTACCGAACGCTGAGGTTGCTTCAAGTAGTATGCTAAGCATGGGCTTGCTTTCTATCATAAGCATAATAATGGATACCACCACTACAAGGAAAGCACTGAGACCCAGAATTGCAAGAGCTTTGCTTACTGTCTGAAAGGAAACCCGACTTTTAAAAACAATGGTTTCATCTGAGCCCCTTATCTGCGAAATCACAGCAAACAGAAGGATTCCGAAGGTGGTGACCTTGATACCGCCGGCAGTAGAACCGGGAGCTGCGCCTATGAACATGAGAAGGACGGTCAGAAATTTGGATGTTTCATGCAACTTGTTGATATCTACCGTATTATAGCCGGCAGTTCTCGGAGTCACGGATTGGAAAATGGAAGCATTTATTTTCCCGGCAGTGTCCAGACCGCCCATTGTTGCAGGATTACCCGATTCAAAAACAAAAAACAAAATTGCTCCAAATAGGATCAAAAATGCGGTTATTGTTAAAACAAGCTTGGTATGCAGCATAAGTGATCTGGTTTTCCTGTAATCGAACAGATCCTTCCAGACTATGAAGCCCAAGCCCCCGATGATGATCAATAATGCAATCGTATATAGTACAACAGGGTCATTATTGTACTGTGTAAGACTAATAAATTTACCGGCTCCTGAAATACTCATCAAATCGAAGCCGGCATTGCAAAACGCCGATATGGCATGGAATACGCCCAGGTAGAAGCCTTCCAAACCATATTGTGGAACAAAGCGTGTTGAAAGAATCAAAGCGCCGGCAGCTTCAATACTAAGGGTTACAAGCACAACTGTTTTGACTAGTTTCATGATTCCTTCAAACGTAAAATAATTAATGGACTCCTGCGCCAGGATCATGTTCCTGAGCCTCATCCTGCGACCAAGCAGAGCGGAGAAAAACGTAGTCAAGGTAATGATTCCAAGTCCTCCTGCCTGTATCAGGGATAATATGACAATTTGTCCGAATAATGACCAGTGCAGGTAGGTATCAACAACGACAAGCCCTGTAACACATGTGGCGGAGGTTGCTGTAAACAATGCCTCAACAAAGCCGGCTCCGGTTCCATCCCGCGATGCTGCAGGCAGGCAAAGCAACAAAGTGCCCGCAGCAATAAGAAAGAAGAAGCTTAATACGATAACCGATGTCGGCTTTAGTCCAATTAATCTTTTCTTATGACTTTCATTCATACTATTTCGCATAGCTGGATACCCCTGTCTTTAATAATTATACGTAAAACAGCAGCAGATAAACCGTTGCGATAGCTACAGTAATCAGCATTAAAGGAAAACAGATCTTAAAATAGGCAATGAAGCTGATTTTATGACCGTTGTCTTCCGCCATGCCTGAAGCTACAACATTTGCACTGGCGCCGATTATCGTTCCATTGCCTCCAAGGCAGGCACCCAGAGAAAGAGCCCACCAGAGAGGCCCGAGGGCAATCCCGCTTATGGAACCGATATCCTTTAACAGCGGGATCATGGTAGCTGTAAATGGGATATTGTCTACAAATGCGGAGAGTATTGCTGAAAACCAAAGAATAGACATGGTAAGCAATAAAAGGTTGTCTCCGGCAATGTTATAGATGCCGTTTGCAATAAATTCGAGAACACCGGCTTGTTCTATTCCGCCGACAAGCATGAAAAGCCCGGCAAAAAAGAATATTGTTTTCCATTCCACTTCCTTGAGTATCTTTTCTGATTTCATGCCCGATACCAGCAGCAACAGAACTGCGCCGGAAATGGCAATCGTGGAAGATTCAAAGCCGAGGCTGCCGTGCAGTACGAAGCCGATCACTGTAAGTCCGAGAACGATAAGACATTTGATCAACAGACGTTTATCCTTGATGGCATCATTTTCGTTCATTTTCAACACTTTTTCCTTATATTCCGGTTTTGTATGAAAGTTCTTTCTGTAGATGAATGCAAATGCAAGGGTGGAGACTGCCAGAATGACAATACAAATCGGTGCCGTATTGAAAATGAAATCCATGAAGCCAAGGTTGGTGCTGCTTCCGATCATAATGTTCGGAGGATCACCGATCAATGTGGCTGTACCGCCGATATTTGAGGCAAAGACCTGTGAGATGATGAAAGGCACAAATTTGAGCCTGAGTTCTTTGCATATGTCAATCGTTATTGGAAGAATGAGAAGAATAGTGGTGACATTGTCCAGAAACGCCGAGAACACCGCTGTAATCAAGGATAATAAAATCAATAGTCGGATCGGGTCTGCTTTTGAGATTTTGACAGCTTTAATGGCTAGATACTCGAATACGCCGGAATGTTTTGTGATCATGACAATAACCATCATACTGATCAGCAAGCCCAGGGTATTATAATCAATAGCTTCGAAGGCATTTTCCTGATTGAGCAGGCCAACAAGTACCATTGCTGTTCCGCCGCCGAGCGCTACAATAACGCGGTCAATTTTATCAGTTACGATTATGATGTAAGAGATAATGAATATAGCTGATGAAAGGATCATTTGCGTGGTAAACTCCATTTTGTCCTCCTTAAGGGCAGATCATATTTTTCAAATATTATATCATATAGTTTCTTGTTTTGCTGTAAATTGAAAATGCTTATGGTGAAATAATAAAAATTGTTTGTTATCCAATCAGCTTTAAATATTGGAATATTAAGCATTAAAATGTGCAAGCTATACGGAGTAATAATTAAAAGGAGGGATAATATGGCTTTAACATCAAAGGAATTGATGCTGTTACAGGACAACATCAAAATGACTGAGAATTCAGTTAAATTCATCCAGTTTTGTGCTGAAACAGCTACCGACGCACAAGTAAAGGGCTTGTGCCAGAGCATGGCAAAGGAACATCAGGATGATCTGAATACCTTGATCAAACACATTAATACTACAGCAGTCCAATAAGGAGGGATATGGATGAAAAGCTTTGGTGATAAGGAAATTACTACTGTACTTTTGGATGAGCATAAGCTTTGTGCTTCTTCATTGACAAATCTCATTCTTGAAAGCTCCAACCAGAGCCTGAGGAATGATGCAGCTGGACTTTTGAACAGAACGTTCCAGCATCAAAAGAATATTTTCGATCTGATGACACAAAAGGGCTGGTATACGACACAGGCAGCAAGTCAACAGGATATAAGCAGCGCAAAACAGGATGTCAGCAAAATTCAAACATCCTCAAGTTTTATGTAACATTTAAAGTAAAACAAAACAGCAGGCAGATGATCCGCCTGCTGTTTTGTTTTACTTTATCGTACAACACTTATTTCTTATCAGTTTCGTAATTACTTAGTTCCGTTGTAAGATTCAAATACCTTTTTAACGATATTACCGCCGATCTTGCCAGCATCCCTGGATGCGATGTCTCCGTTGTAACCCTGTTTCAGATTGACACCTACCTGGTTGGCAATTTCGTATTTCAACTTATTGAACGAAGTATTGTTGTTGCTTTTTGACATTTTATCACCTCCTCAATGATTATTGTGTCAAAAAAGAGTTACTTTATTACATGAAAGATATGGCTGCAATTATTCTGTAATTATTTTGTATTTTGCATTATTTTATGTAGACTTCGATTTTTCTATATGATATACTTTGAAACGAAATTGGATGACAGTGACTTTTAAATTAGTCAGGATGCATGGGCGAGCAGTTGACGAAGTCAACGACCAGCCCCCCTAAGAGGCTAGTAAAGGTTTTTTTGTGCAATTGTACGATTGTGCTTCTTACTACCCAGGTAAGAAGTTCTTTTATTATATTATCCGTGATCCCAGTTCTTTTTTGAAGGATCTATCGATGTACGAACAGCGATGGTGCTGTTTTACATAAATACAGATTGGGAGGAAGATATCAATGCAAAGGAAGATCATTCAAGTCGAAGAAAAGGTTCCAATTCTTCAAGGTCTGCCGCTCAGCTTTCAACATTTGTTCGCAATGTTCGGAGCATCGGTGCTTGTACCGTTTTTGTTCAATAACGCAGCCCAGGTTCATTTCGCAGAAAAAGTACTAATGACAACAATGCAAAAACTAACTCCGGAACAGTTGACACAGGTACAGGCAATTCAGGTGATAGATCCATCGCTTGTGTTACTGATGAACGGTATCGGCACATTAATTTATCTGTTCCTTTGCAAAGGAAAAGCGCCGGCATTTCTTGGATCAAGCTTTGCTTTTCTGGCACCGGCATTTGCAGTCATTACAAGCTCAAAAGACTACAATGTCAATTTTTCAAAGGCATTGGGCGGGTTTATTTTATGCGGACTTATTTTTGCCATTACCGCAATCATTATTGGAAGAGTAGGTACGAAATGGCTGGATGTTGTTCTTCCTCCGGCAACGATGGGCCCGATCGTAGCATTGATAGGACTTGAACTGGCAGGTACTGCTGCAAGCAACGCAGGACTTTTGCCTTCTGCGGAAGGTACCTTTAACACAACCAGTATCATCATTGCCCTTATTACATTAGCAGTCGTTGTATTCGGCAGTCTGCTGTTCAGGGGTTTTATGGGAATTATCCCGGTTCTTCTGGCGGTTATCATCGGATATATTGTGGCCTGGCTGATGGGTGCGGTTAATTTCACAGCTGTTGGCGCAGCAAACTGGCTTTCATTGCCTAAAATGGTCACGCCTACATTTGATATCAATGCAATGATGATTATTGCACCGGCGGCACTCGTAGTCATATCCGAGCATATAGGCCATCTGTTTGTAACGGGTAAGATCGTCGAGAGAGACCTGATAAAAGATCCAGGTCTTCACAGATCTCTGTTGGGAGACGGACTTTCAACGATGCTTTCCGGTTTCACCGGTTCCTGTCCGACAACTACTTATGGCGAAAACATGGGCGTCATGGCGGTTACCAGAGTATACAGCGTATGGGTAATAGGCGGA
>WSSedL1CaDRAFT_10000141_pt1 | contig 47727 bp, 40 predicted proteins | sample WetSurSL1Cattail_FD_9464 | JGI IMG/M metagenome (IMG submission 9464)
TATATATGTTGAATTAAAATTCAAGGATCATTGCTGAAAATTGAGCCCCTATTTGACCTAACCCTCGCCCTTCCCCTTAGAAGCCATAAGTATCTGATTCAAGTGGAAGGGTAACCTTAACCGCTGTCGTCTAAAAGCATTTGGGCCCCAAAGGCATCGGTTACTCTCCCACTTTAGGGGGAGAGTAAGAGAGAGGTCTAAACCAACAGTTGGCCTATACAAAGTCGTGATTTTTTCAAATTATTTAATTCAACTTATATAGCTAACTAATTAATCACTGTTATATTCTAGTAAATTCCATAAGTTCCTTCCGGAAAATGAAAATTACTGTTCTCCTTGGTGTTTTTTAATCTCTTCCAATTGTCTGGCGGTAATATAAACTTCACGCGGTTTACTCCCTTCATAAGGTCCAATCATTTTTTTCGCTTCCATCTGGTCAACCAGTCTGGCCGCTCGAGTATATCCTACCTTTAGGCGTCTCTGAAGAATCGAAGCCGATGCCGAACCGTAATCGATGATCACCCGGACCGCATCCCACAATAGTTCATCTTCCGCTTCAAGAACCGTTTCTTTATGATCGGGAATATTGACAAAATGCTCTTGATATTTCGGTTCACCCTGACTCTTCCAATGGCTGATGACCGCCTCGATTTCCTTTTCGTTAACCAAAGCGCCCTGTACTCGCCGTGGTTTCATCGACCCAATCGGAGAAAACAGCATGTCACCCCGGCCTAATAGACGTTCTGCTCCCTGACTATCCAGGATAGTTCTGGAATCAATCTGAGAAGAAACCGCAAATGCAATTCTAGAAGAAATATTAGCCTTAATTAGGCCGGTGATAACATCAACCGAAGGACGTTGGGTGGCAACCACCAAATGAATTCCGGTCGCCCTAGCCATTTGAGCCAACCTGCAAATACAATCCTCAACTTCAACCGGAGCTAACATCATCAAATCTGCCAATTCATCAATGATCACCACAATATAAGGCAAGATCGCCGTTTCTGCCGCTTGTGCATTATATTTATCAAGATCCCGCACTCTGGCTTCGGCAAACAATTTGTAACGGCGTTCCATCTCATTGACTACCACTTTTAAAATTCCGGCAGCCTTTTTGGCTTCGGTAACCACCGGCGCCATCAGATGAGGAATGCCATTATACATTGATAACTCAACCATCTTAGGATCTATCATAATGAATTTCACTTCATCAGGGTAGGCTTTATATAAAATGCTCATAATCAGGGTATTGATACAGACGCTCTTGCCTGATCCGGTCGCACCGGCCACCAATAAATGAGGCATTTTACTTAAATCAGCCAATACTACCTCTCCGGCTATGTCCATGCCAAGTCCGACACAAAGTCGACTGGAGTTCCAAAAAGTCTTGGCATCCAATATATCCCTAAAAGTAACAATCTGCGCTTCCTGATTGGGGACTTCCACACCGATAGCGGCTTTTCCGGGGATAGGAGCTTCCAGGCGCAGCCCTCTGGCAGCTAACGCCAGGGCCAAATCATCGGCTAAATTAACAATCCGGCTCACCTTAACTCCGGGCGCAGGTTGCAGATCATAACGGGTAATTACCGGACCGTAATGAACATCAATGACCTTCACCTGAATTCCAAAACTTGCTAAGGTCTCTTCCAGTTTGCGCGATTGATCGACAATCTTGGTGCCTTTCTTCTGACGGGCGGCCGTCGGCAGACCTACCAGGCTAATATCCGGCAAGCGGTAGGGACCCGCCTTTAGTGGAGGCCTAACTATCGGTTCCGCTATTGGTTCAGTTACGACTTTGACTGCTTTTTTTTCGCCTTTGGCCTTCTCTTTTTCCTTCAACATATTTTGTAAAGTGGTAATTACGGTACCACTCCGTTGCTCTTTTGGTGGAAAAGGAATTACATTGGCCGGGGTTGCTTTACTCTCATTTGTTTTGTATTCCTGACCGTTAAAAACGCTTCCTGAAGCTAGTTTGGGCTTCACCGGCTCTTCTTCACCATCCGATTCCGGTTCAATCGGTTGCAATCCGGATCTGCGTTTTATCGGACTTCGCAAAAATTCCAATAACGGCCGGTCTAAGGCTAGGATTGCTACGATAACCAGCCAAATGAACATGAAAATTCCGGTCCCGAATTTACCGAACAGTCTTAATAAAGTTAACGCCAGAAAATGACCGATTATCCCGCCGCCTTGGGATGCTTGATCCCAATTAGCTTCCGAAATGATAACACCGCTAAAAAAGTGTAAAATGAGCAATGCCCATAAAAAGAGCAATATCAAGGCGATGAAATGTTTGGTTAAACGCACTCCTCGTCGCCAAGCCAGTAACGTCCAACCAACGATGGCAATGAAAATAACGGGAATGATCGCACCACCGCGCCCGAAAATATAATAAAGACCCCGTTTTAAGATCTCACCAATAAAACCGGCGCCGTTTAGATAAATAGCAGTTAAAGTCAGCAGTGCCAAACCAAGAAAAAGCACACCGATAATTTCAGTCCGTTGCTCGGCCAAACGATCGTCCGGTTGTTCTTCTTGTGATGTTTGCGTGGTATGTGACGGTTCTTTATTGATGGGACCGGTCATTTACTCTTCACTCTCCTCAATAACTACGGCGGCGATATTGGCCGAGTGCGCAGAGATACGCTGTAAATTACTGAGCATTTCCACATAAACAACCCCTGAACCGGGCCAGCATCTACCTTGATTTAGACGATGAATATGATTTTGACGCAGCTCTTCCTCTAACTTGTCAATATTACTTTGACGGTTTTCAATTTGTTGCGCAACCTCCAAATTATCCTCACGTAAGGCTTGACAAGCTTTATAATATACATCGGACGCCTTACCAAGAAAAAGCTCCATTTCGTTAATGGCTATCTCGGAAAAAGGAAGTTGTTCCTGATTTTTTTTATCCGCCAAATTGGCGATACTGTTCGCATGGTCGCCCACTCGTTCAATATCGCTGACCACATGAAGCAAGCCGGCCAAACGGTGCGATTGCGCTTCGGTCAATGAATTCTGAGACAACAAAGCTGATAAATAAAAGGTAATCTGTTCCTGTAAATCATCGACAACCGCTTCGTCGCGGTATATATTATCCAATAGATGAACCTGACCTTTTAAGAACGCCAACCGGGCCGACTTTAGCATTTCCTGGGTGAGGGTCGCCATCTGGTTAATCTCATGAGCCGCCAGAATTAATGCCAAGGCCGGACTCTGCAAAGCCCGCCGGTCTAAATAGGTTGTTCCATTGGAACCGGTTTTGGCCTTTTCGGTATAGTTGAAAAACTTGGCCTTGGATGCCAGGATGGTTATGGGTAACCATAGAACAATCACCGACATATTGAACAAAGTATGGGACATCGCCAACTGCCAAACATTAAACCAACGGCTGTCGATAAAATTGGGCGCGGCGTGCCATTGGAAAACCGTGATTTGTACCCATTGAAAAGCGCTGTATATATGTTGATCAAGCCAGGTTAAACCGCTAAATGCCACCGGCAATAACAATAACCAGATTAAGGCTGTGGAAAGGCTAAAGGCGAAATGAAACCAATTTGCCTTGCGGGCTGTCGGCAGGCGATCCAATCCGGTCAGCATGTTGATGATTGAAGCTCCCACATTGGCGCCAATAATGATCGCGACTGCTCCGCTCAAAAATGAGGGCTGATAGACGGCGATTTCGATCCCAATAATGCCCTGAGTCAAGACAACTACCGTATTGCTGCTTCTTAAAACCGCCGCCAGACTTAAGCCCAACAAAAACCCCAGCCATGGTTTTTCAAAAATCTGGCTTATATAGACGGACGCACTATGAATCGATGCCAGGCTTTGAAATGAATGATGAAAAATATCAAATCCTAAATACATGAGGGCTAAACTAAAGATAATTTGACCAAGGTAATGCCAATTACGCTTTTTAGCGTAAAAATATAAGAGATATCCGATAAATAACAATATATAGACTACTACTCCGAAATTGATCGCCATCAATTGCGCAGTAATCGTCATTCCTAAATTAACACCCAGCATAATCCAAAGGGCGGGCAATAGACCAAGAAGTCCGGCGTTTACCAAACCGGAGATCATTCCAAAAGTTAAAAAATTGCTTTGCAGAGCGGCAGCCATACCGATTCCGGTAAAAATATTCGAGGCTGAACCTCTGGCTTGGGTCTCTAAAATGGTTCTTATTTTTTCTCCGGCCATCTTCTGAACGCCGTCGCCAAAGCGAAAAATCGCATACAAAAAGAGTCCCAGAGCTCCAATAAGAGTTAAAATTCCTTGCAATAAAGGCAAAATATTTCTCCTCCCAAAATGTCTACCTTCAAATTATTATTCTGGGAGTTTTAATGAATTCCTTCAAATGAATCAAGGTTGCCAAGTCAATCAACATAAATAATGCCGAGAACTTGGCAGCAGCCTCCCTAATCGCAAAACACGCAAAATTAAAAATGAATCTTTCAAGCAAAAACGGCATTCCTTTTTTCGTGCCTTTTCGTGTGTTTCGTGGTTAACAGTCTTTTCGCTGATGTTGCGCTTTATCAACGCCAAGGCGCAGAGTTAAAAATCGTATTCATCTTTTCTCTGACGCCTGCGGCACCTTTGCGGGATAATAATAGACTTATGGATCAACCTATTTTCTAAGTGGGGATTATTGGGGAAATAAGCGCAGGATTGGTTGTAGATATTACCAGTAAAATTTAGACGCTGTAGTTATTTGAGAGAATGACTCCGGGTTGCCACTCCGGCCGCAAATAATCATTGGGATTGGTACTGATAATCCGTCTGATTTGGTATTCTCCCGAGGATGAGCTCTGAACCATCAAGCTGACCCCTTCGCGTCTAATCTCGATATCTTCATTTTCTTTCTTCGTAAGCTCGCTATCTTCCGATTCTTCCTCTTCGAAAATGTACTCTAGCGGTACAATGGTATAGAACATTATTGCAGACCTCTTTTTCTGGTTTCAGTTTGTAAAGCGATTAATTCATCCAATTTGGTTAACGCCTTGCTGATGCCACCTATTTCATTGATTAAACCGCAATTGACCGCTTCTTTACCAATCAATACCGAACCGATATCGCGAACTAAATCACCGGTCCTGAACATTAGCTCTTTAAACTTCTCTTCCGACACCCCGGAATGACTAGCCACAAACTTAATGATCCGATCCTGCATTTTATCAAGATATTCAAAAGTCTGCGGCACCCCGATTAATAAACCGTTTAAACGCAAGGGATGGATAGTCATGGTAGCAGTTTCGGCAATATAACTATAATCGGTGGCAACTGCAATTGGGACTCCAATGGAGTGACCTCCACCCAGAACCAGTGAAACCGATACCTTGGAAAGACTTTCAATCATTTCGGCAATTGCCAAACCAGCCTCAACATCACCCCCGACGGTATTCAAGATGATCAACAATCCTTTGATGTTGGGGCTCTGTTCAATGGCCACGAGTTGTGGAATGATATGCTCGTACTTGGTTGTTTTATTTTTGCCGGGCAAAACCAAATGACCTTCAATCTGGCCTACGATAACCATGGTATGGATGGCACTTTCAGTAACTGCCGGGGTATTAAGCTGACCTAATGTTTTTAAATTGCTTAAAACCAGCCGTTGCTTTCTGGGATTGTGTCTGACAGGCTGTTCACAGGGTTGTTCACCCGGTTGTTCACTTTCACCAGGTTGTCCGACGGGATTTTTTCCTCCCGGTTCGACTGGTGTTTCTCCTTTATTCTGTTCCCTATTTTCCAACCATAGCCCCCCTACTTTGAAAAAACCAATTTAATTTCTCATAGTATACCTTCCTTGCATAAAATTCATTCTTGTTTTAGTTTTTGGCTGTTGGCTGTTTAAAAGCAATATTTTACTATAGCAAAATGCTCACCTTGCCGATAATAATTATGGTGATGAGTGTAATGGAACAAAGAGGTGGCATTATGGAACAAAATTCTTCAGCAATAAGTCTTCTGGAGCCCGGGAAAAATGTCCAATTGGAATTACTGGATGAAAACGGAAAGAAGATAATTTATCGAACTTCGATCTGGAGTTTCGAAGACGACCAACTAAGCCTTTTGATACCTTCAAATGATAAAATTCTCAAAAGCACCCAGCCCGGCAGCAAAATAACCATAGTATGCCGGTCCGACGGTGATTCTCATGATTATATCTTCATGGCTGAATTTATCCGGGTCGATTTGGAGCAACCGCTATTAATCATCAATAAACCGTCAAAATTAGAATTTAGCATCGGCCGTAATTTTTTCCGTTGTGAAGTCAACTTACCCTTTCATTGGTTTGAGAGCAAAGGAAAGTGTCAAGGGGAAGTGATCAACTTATCGGCCAGCGGTCTATATGCAATCATTAATCCCGATACTAATTTGACTCCGGGAATGGTAATCACCTGCCAAATTGTTTTGCCGAATATCCTTCCCTTGATAATCGTAGCCAAAGTGATGCGAGTGATCAAGAAAGAAAATTTTCAGGGGGTCGCCTTAAATTTTCAGTTTATCGACCAGAATATTCAGGATCATATCATGAAGTATCTTTTCCAAAAGCAGCGCGCCCTGCTTAACGTGGGCCAAATCAGAGTCGTTAAAAGCTAATCAAAATATCGATTTATTTTGATGACCGATTTTCAATACCGGGCCGTTCCAATTGGCGATAGTAACTGCGGTGAGCACCAACAGCCCTCCGATAATCTGTACGAAACTCAGCCTTTCCCCCAGGATAAGGCAACCGGCTACTACGGCAACTACCGGAACAAAATTTAAAAATAAAGTAGTAACGTTAGGTCCCAGCTTGTCCAAGGCATACATGTAAACATAATACCCGACCGCCGAGCAAAAGATCCCCAAATATATCAAATTTGACAATACAGTGCCGCTCACCATATGCCAATTAGTTTTTTCAAACAAAGCAAAGGGAATGAGAACGACGGTACCAAAGAGCGTCTGATAAAATACGATCGCTAACTGGGAATATTTTTGAAACAACGGCTTGGTAATTAAAGAATAAACCACCCAGACCACCGCCGCCCCAAACATCATTAAATAGCCCATTCCCGAACCGGACCACCGGACGTCTACTCCCACGACTAAACAGACGCCAATTACCGATAAGATAACTCCCCAAATTTTTTGCGGAGTTAACCGTCCCTTAAAAAAAATCGTCTCGGCGAGTAAAGTCATAATCGGTATAAAGGCGATAATAATCGAGGCGGCAGAGGCGGTGGTGAGTTTGACGCCATTGTTTTGAAAATAAAAATAAAGAGTGATCCCGAAAAGACCGGCCAGAGCCATGATTGGATAATCTTTTTTGGCGAGCCGGGTAGTGGGTTCTTGCCATTTGAATACGCCCCACAAAAACACCACCGCGATTAAAAACCGTAATAGCGCTAAAGTCATCGGGGGAAATACCGCTACCGTAATCTTGATGCTTAAAAACGAAAATCCCCACATCACTACGGCAGCCAGGATCGCTCCTACCGCCAATAAATTCTCTTTTTTCATCGAATGACTCCTCAATTGTTTTATAATAAATCTCGATGTCCTTCATCCGCCAATTTTTGCAATAGTTTTTTGATATGTTGGGTTTGATCTTTATGGCAAACCATGAGTACATCATCGGTCTCTACGATAATCAGATCCGATACTCCGAGCGTAGTGACGAGCTTACCGGGGCTATGAATGATACAATCCTTTGTGTCGACTCCGACATGTTGGCCTTGAATCACATTATCAGACTCATCCCTTGGCAGGAATCGCTCTAGAGCGCTCCAGCTACCCAAATCATCCCAGCCATAATCGGTTGGAACCACAACCAAATGAGAGCTTTTTTCCAATATCCCGTAATCCACTGAAGTAGCCGGCAGGGTGGGATAAATTTCAGTTAATTTGCTCATTTCATCCGGCTTACCGATGTAATTTATGAACTCTACCAGCCCTTGATATAACCCCGGCAGACTTTCCCGAATCTCCAGCATCAGCCTATCCAGCTTCCAGACAAAAACCCCGCCGTTCCACAGATATTCCCCACAGGCCACATATTTTCTTGCGGTTTCCCCGTCCGGTTTTTCCTTAAATGCCGCAACTTGATGGAAGGGTACTTCCTGATAGGTTCCCAACTTCTTTCCCAGTTCAATATATCCAAATCCGGTCTCCGGCCGTGAGGGACGAACACCGTATATCACTCCGGTATCCTGCTGGTCACAAATCGTAAACCCGGCCTCAAGCACTCTTCGCATCTCTTCCGGACTAAAAACCATCGAGTCGCTAGGCAAGAAAGCGATAACCGGATCTTCCTCCGGATGCCGTTTTTGAATATAGGCAGCGGCTAAGCCGATACAAGGGGCAGTGTTTCTGCCCTCGGGTTCGACGATAATATTAGAAATGGGTAAAAAAGGCAACTGTGTTAGAACCGCAGTAACCTGTTCCTTGTTAGTTACGACATATATCCTTGCATCATCGGTGAGCGGACGGATCCGGGCTACCGATTCCTGCAATAATGACTGTTCTCCGTTAAAAGCCAGAAATTGTTTGGGATAATTACGCCGGCTGCGCGGCCAAAAACGTTCGCCGCGGCCCCCGGCCATGATGACTAGGAAGGGTTTTGCCATTGGAAATCCCCTTTAGTAATTAGTTACTGGTTATTGGTTGTTAGTGAATAATAGATGCAAATAATTCACTAAAGATGCTATTAAGTTGAATTAATTTTTGTTATTATCAAAAGACCATTGCCGAAGAACGAGTCCTATCTGACCTAACTCTTGCCCTTCCCCTCTGAAGTCAATAAAAATAGCTAATTCAAGTGGAAGGGCAACCTTGCCCGCTGCCGCCAAAAGCATTTAGGCCTAAAAGCATTCGGTTACTCTCCCACTTTAGGGGGAGAGCGAGAGAGAGGTTTAGACTAAATTTTACTAAAAATACCTAATAATTTGGCTTTGAGAATTGCCCATCTCGTGTAATTGAGTCAGCTGAGAACAGCATAAACCCGCCAACTGCGGAATTATGCGGCTTACCTAACTTTAGTATAATTTTTTGCTAAAAACCTTTGCAAAGCATCCTGATAAGGCGGTGTTGTAATCTCCAGCGAATGAATGCCATCCTTCGCCAAAATACTATAACCGGGCCTGGGCGCCGGCCTGTCCAACTCTTTGGAATTAATAGGTTCAACCCTGATCTCCGGTTTACCGGCCTGGTCTAAAATCTGCCTGGCAAAATTAAACCACGAGCAGCTCCCTTCATTGGTAACGTGATAAATCCCATACGCATCGGTTTGAATAAGCCGTCCGATAACCGCAGCCAGATCAGCGGCATAGGTGGGACAACCAACCTGGTCGGTAACAAATTTTAGAACCTTTTTCTCAGCGGAGAGTTTTAAAATGGTTCGAACGATATTATTACCGACATCCCCAAACAGCCAAGCGGTTCTGATGATAAAAAACCGTTGCAGGTGCGTTTTCACGATCTCTTCACCCTGCCATTTGGTCATACCGTAAACGCTCTGCGGGTTGCAACGGTCATATTCCCGATAAGGCCGGGTCCCTTGGCCGTCAAATACATAGTCGGTGGAGATATATACCAACGCTGCGTCTACCGCCTGACAAGCATTAACTACATTTTTAGTGGCGATTACATTCGCTGTATAGGCTTCATCCGGTTTCAACTCACACTCATCCACCTGTGTCTTGGCCGCACAGTGAATCACCCGATCCGGTCTGACTTTTTGCATATAATCCATGGTAGCCTTGTAGGAAACTAGGTCATGCTCAGGTAAATCCACCAAATATAACTGATCTTTCGTTAAAACTGCCTGTAATGAATTTCCCAGCTGCCCCTTGGCGCCGGTGATGACGATTTTCATAATGGTTCCTCATTTATTTGATTTTTAGCTTGTCCTGATATATAAATATTCTCCAAGTCAAAATCACCTAACCCTCGCCCTTCCCCCGAGAAGTGATTAATTGGGCTTTATCATGTGGAAGGGTAACCATAGCCTTTGACGCCTAATTACATCTTGAGATTTGAAGATGATTTTGTTTTTTAAATTTCTGCAAAGCAGGGGGTTACCCTTCCACATGAATAAACATTCGGAATTACATCGATGGGGAAGGGCAAGGGTTAGGTAATAGGCATCCTTGACGACTTCCCCATAAAAAGTGCCGGGAGAGATCTCAGCCCACCTTGACCAATAACCTAATAACCAATAGCTATTTCCTATCCCCTATTCCCGTACATCTTCTGATAATACTGCCGGTACTCCCCGGACTTAATCCGTTCCCACCATTGTCGGTGCTCCAAATACCACTGGATGGTTTCTTGGATACCGTGTTCAAAACGGATCGTCGGTTCCCACCCCAATGTCTTTTTGATTTTGGAGGCATCAATGGCATAACGGCGGTCATGACCGGGACGATCTTTGACATATTGAATCATGGATTCCGGTTTAGCGAGAGTTTTCAAGATGAGTTTGACAATCTCAATATTGGAGTGTTCGTTATGACCGCCGATATTATAAACTTCACCCGGAGTCCCCCGATGGAAAACCAGATCGAGCCCTCGGCAATGGTCTTTGACATGCAGCCAATCCCGGACATTCAAGCCGTCTCCATATACCGGTAAATTCTGTCCTTCTAGCGCATTGGAGATCATTAGCGGGATTAGTTTTTCAGGAAATTGATAGGGCCCGTAGTTATTCGAGCAACGGGTAATCAGCACCGGTTGGCCGAAAGTATGAAAAGCCGCCCGTACTAACAAGTCGGCCCCGGTTTTGCTGGCGGAATAAGGGCTATTGGGGGCGAGCGGCGTCTGTTCGGTGAAATAGCCGGTTTCCCCCAGACTACCGTATACCTCATCCGTTGATACCTGCAAATAACGGGCAACCTGATACTTGCGGGCCAGATCCAGCAATACCTGCGTTCCTAACACATTGGTATTTACAAATACATCGGGATCAGTGATACTACGATCCACATGGGACTCGGCCGCCAGGTGGATCACTCCGTCCAGGCCTTCTTGGAATAAGGGCTCCAAAGCGGAACGATCCGTGATATCGGCCTTAACAAAACGGTAATTCACTCTATCATCTAGGCCTTCCAAATTCTCCAAATTCTCCAAATTTCCAGCGTAAGTGAGTTTATCTACATTAATTAATTGGTAATCCGGATATTTCTCATGCAAATGATATAGCAAATTGCTACCGATAAAACCGGCGCCACCGGTGATTAAGATCTTCATCAGAATTCCTCCCGCTTTTTTGGGCTCTTTACGTAAGAATGATACATGTTTGAATCTTTATTATGCAATTATCTAACCTAATAATCAAGTCGCAACTGCTAATAGCGCTATTAGCCAATAACTAATTACCAATAACTAATAACTAATAACTAATAACTAAAGTTATGATCACTATCTTTCAGTAGCGGCGCCCGGGCATCCTTTTCCGAGATCAAAGGATTGGCTACACCCCAGTCAACCCTAATCTCAGGATCATCGAAACGGATACTCCGGTCGCATTCCGGCGCATAATACTGATCCACTTTATACTGGACTTCACAATTATCGGTTATGGTTACAAAGCCATGGGCAAATCCTTTGGAGATGAATAACTGTTTTTTGTTGTCCGCGGATAACTCAACCGCCACCCATTTTCCATAGGTAGGCGATCCCCGTCGGATATCCACCGCCACATCAAGAACTACCCCTTTAGTACAGCGGACCAGCTTTGTCTGGGCTTTAGGATTATTCTGAAAGTGCAATCCTCTTAAGGTTCCTTTGGGAATCGATAATGACTGGTTATCCTGGACAAATTCCAAGTCAATGCCGAGTCCTGCCAGTTTTACCCGCGAATAAGTCTCCATAAACCAACCGCGCGGGTCTTGAAAGACTTGAGGCTCGATGATGCTGACGCCTTCAATATCGGTAGAAACGATTTTCATAATCGATTGACTCCTTTAAAAATTTACATGTTATATAAAGAGCACTTACAACCTCACGTGGGGTTTACCTTGAGAGGATTAGGTCACAATGGAGGCCTATTTTACCTAACTCTTGCCCTTCCCCTTGGAAGAATATAATTAGGCCAATTCAAGTGGAAGGGTAACCTCACTTGTTATTATCTAGAACATTTTAACCCACGCGACGGAACATAGAATTGGTTTCTTCGCACTTATAAGTAACCAACAAATAAAAATACATAATCAAAGCAAAATTTTATCAGTCGCCATGTCAAACCTCAGTCTTTGAGACCAGTTTCAATACAATCTCAATAAAATTAGCAAAGTCATTTAAATGCAATTCAATAATTTTTTGCAAAATTTCCAATTGAACGGCTTGATAATCATGGATTACAATATTTCTAAAACCCACCATTGCTTTTAATCGGATTGCCAGCTTTTCAGTGATAATCTGATTTTGAAAGAGCAGCTCAAACGCATCCCGACTATTTTGAGGAATACCCAGTTTTCTTTCGGAAACCAAGTGCATTGCTAGATCGATTGCGGCTTCACAAGCCCTTTGCAGATTCAAAATAATCGAGTCTTGCTTGGTTTGATGACGTAGATTATCGGGATTTCCCTGGTATTCTTCATTGATGCGACCCAGACAACGTCGGATGATTTGAATCTTATTAAGGACAACATCATTCATGGCTTGACCTCCGGTTGAACGAACTGCTCTAAAATAGCTTGACGTTCCTCATTCAGTAAAGCATACTCTTTAAAAGCCATCATCGCAAAATTCATTCGTTTAAGCGGATCTTGTTCGTGAATCAATCGGCCTTGCCCAACAATCTGCGCTTTCATTACAGTGGAGGCTTTTCGTAAGTCGATCAGATCAACTTCTCTACCAAGCAACTCGGCCAGTTCCTGGGCAATCATGAAAACTTGATAACTGTCGAAACGGGCATCGCTAAAAAAAGCCAAATCAATATCGCTCTCCGGATTCAGGGTTCCCTTGGCTCCTGAACCAAACAGCCAGATAAAATCCGGCGCAAGCTTTTCTTTTAAAAATTCGATCGTTTTTTTAATTTGTTGTGCTTCTAAGCTATCCGCCATATCAATCCGCCAATTTCTTCGCCAAAACCGGCAATAATTCTCCCAGAGCGGCATTTCCCTGGAGGATAAAAGTAAAGACCCGCTCGGCCTGTTCTTCATTATAGGTATGCACGGTTAAGTTCCGATACTCCAATATACTAAGAAATACTTTCTCATTCTTGAGCAATCCCATTTGAAGCCCAGCCAGAAAAACCGATTTGAAGCTATAACATTCCAGCACTCTGTTACTTAGCTTTCTTTAATAATGCATCATGGGATGAAACCTGAAGAACCAACCCATCCAGTTTATCCTCTATGCGGCCCATGGTTTCAAAAATACGCGCATTAACATCATTTTGAGCTTCGCGGGCATCAAATAAAGCTCGGATTTTCTCCCCTTGTTCATTTTCAATACGGACAACTGCCGTTTTAACTTGATCAATATCAGTCTTTGCTTAAGAAATATCAGTTTTTACTTGTGAAACATCAATTTGTACTTGAGAAACGTCAGTTTTTACTTGTGAAACATCAATTTGCACTTGAGAAACGTCAGTTTTTAATTGAGAAACATCCGTTTTCATTTCAGTGATTTCCTGGGTGAGATGGCCCAAATGTTCCAGCACTACATTTTGGAATTTATCATTCTCCATTCATATCACCGCTTTCGTACCTTGTTAAAATCCGTCTAATTATTATACCATTTCGTCATGTTTATAGCTATTGGCTGTCGGATTTTAGCTTTTGGCTTTTGGCTTTAGTGTTCAGGCCATCAGTTCGTAAATTCAGTAAATGTCAGCTGCTTGTAGCAAACAATCGACGCGCCGGCTTAAGCCGATTGCTAATAGCTAATGGCCAATAGCTGATCGCTGATCGCTAATGCCTGATCTTCTGCTCCGAAAATAATAGCGTTTGCATTTAAAAATAATTCATGGTACGATCAATTTGAGGAGACGCTTCAATGTTTAGAAAAAGCATTGACAATATAATTCACACCTACTTAACCGAATTATCCAATCAAGGAATTAATGTGGAAAAGATTTTCCTTTACGGCTCCCAGGCTCGTGGTACAGCTCAAATCGATAGTGATATCGACTTGATAGTTGTTTCTCAAGATTTTGCCGATATGGCCCCGGCAGAAAAATGGCAAAAACTTGGCCGAGCTGCATTAAAACTAAATGAACCGATTGAAGTCCTCCCTTACACTCCTTTAGAAATCAAAAATTGCTTGACACGGGAGGGTAACTTCATTCGACACATTCTCTCCCAATCGGAAATCATGGAATATCGGCCATAGAATTTTGGTCTTTATTTTTGGCTACTGGCTTTTAGTGTTTAGCTTTCTGCTTTTGGCTGCTTGCTTCTGGCTTCTGGCTTTTAGGTTCTCATTTTGCACCAAAAATTTTATGAAAAAAGTTAGCCTAAAAGAAGGTAACGGAAACGGGATTAACGGGGATTAAAAGGATTAACGGGATGAGGGATTGGAGTATGGATGACAAAGTGAGTTTTATTAAATCCCGTAAATCCAAAAAATCCGGTAAATCCTATCTAAGTTCTTTTTGTTAGGCCTACCTTCCTAGTCTGATTTTTCATAATCATGCATTCAAAACATTTATTTCATCCTATATAATAGCTGAGAGCTAACAGCCGATCACCGGTAGCTAATACCTGATCTTTTGCTCCGCCACACGTCTTAAATGCTGTCCATAAGGGGACTTCCCATACCTCTTGGCTGACTCGAGTAATTGTTCCAGGTTAGTCCAGCCTTGCAGATAAGCGATCTCCTCCGGAGCCGAGATCTTGATCCCTTGCCGTTTTTCGATCATTTTAATAAACTCCGCCGCATCCAGTAAACTGTCTACCGTCCCGGTATCGAGCCAGGCAAAACCGCGGCCCAGTAGTTTGACATCGAGCTCACCCTGTTCCAGATAGACCCGATTGAGATCGGTGATCTCCAGCTCCCCCCTGCTGCTGGGTTTTAAAGACTTTGCGTATTCCACTACCCGATTATCATAAAAATACAATCCGGTGATGGCATAATTGGACTTGGGCTCAGGCGGTTTCTCCTCCACCGACAGGACTTTGCCGTCCTGGTCGAACTCTACCACTCCGAACCGTTCCGGATCTTCTACATAGTATCCGAATACCGTGGCCCGTCCCTTATTATTCGCCGCTTCTTCCAGCAGTTTGCTCAGACCATTACCGTAAAAAATATTATCGCCAAGAATCATCGCACAGTCGTCGCCGGCGATGAAATCTTCACCGATAATAAATGCCTGGGCCAGGCCATCGGGGGAGGGCTGGACGGCATACGAAAGATTGATACCGAACTGCGAGCCGCTGCCGAGTAATTTTTGAAAGTTGGGAGTATCCTCCGGAGTGGAGATAATCAGGATATCCCGGATACCGGCCAGCATCAGCACGGATAATGGGTAATAAATCATCGGTTTGTCGTAGACGGGAAGTAATTGTTTGCTGGTGACCATGGTTAACGGGTAAAGACGGGTGCCGGACCCGCCAGCGAGGATGATGGCTTTCATGGATTATCTCCTTTGTATGATAAAATAAGCTCAGCATAATATATAACCAACCCTCTATCCACACCACAGCGAAAAAAGAGTTGGTTCTAGTTTTCATTTATCCAATTTTCAAGTTTAATGTCATCTATTCTTTCGAAATGCTTGATGTTATTTGTAACCAGAATACAGTCATTAACAAGTGCTGTAGATGCAATTAGAATATCAAAATCGTCCAGTATTTTTCCTTCGCTTTTTAGCTTCGCCTTTATCTGGGCATAAATTTGCATGCAATTTCGATTAAGCTCAATAACAGTGACGGCCTCTTCAAAATCTTTCACTTTTGAAATGTTTTTTTCAATATTGGCCGAATTGTAAGCCCCATAAAGGAGCTCGGCAATCGTTATCACAGAAACTGCCAACGAGTCACAATTAATCTCATCCATCCGGTTTTTAATTTGTTGTACTCCCTTTAGCCAATAAATACATATATTGGTATCCAACAAATATCTCATAAACTAATATCTTCCTTTTTAAATGCTCTATCGTTATATATTTCGTGAATAATTTGAGCAGCATCTTTATCATCATCATCCCACGAGCCGAAGGTTTTCATCAAACGTTCCTTTTTATTAACTTTTTCCTGATATCCTTCCAGAAAAACTACCAAAACTTTTGATCTGTTTTTAACCGCTATATGTTCATTCAGGATAACCTTACCCTCGCTATATATGCCTTCAACGGTCGGTTTCAATATACATCCCGCCTTTCATTCAATCTCCCAGTTAGTTCCTTTATTATATCATATTCCACTCAGCCTACTCTTATCAACCGCGTTTTGGCCCTTAGCTGTCGACTATTAGTTTTTAGCTTTTGTCTTTTTGTTACTAATTTATTCAAGATACTCTCTAAGATTACCCACAGTCATCACTTGGAGACGCTGGATCAATGAAACTGGAATTTACGGAAAAATTTCGACGTAATTTCAAAACATCACCTCCGGATGTTCAAACTTTTTTGGTTTCGATTGCTGGAAATTCAACTGCCAAAGTAGCCAAAAAATTAAAATGTCAAATTGACTTTTTATCGTGTCGTTTCGGCGTTTTAATTATGCTTGGTGGATCGAACTTCCGTTTAATAAGCTCGGCCGCATCAAGCAGACTGTCTACCGTCCCGGTATCTAGCTAGGCAAAGCCACGACCCAGTAGTTTGACATCCAGCTCACCCTGTTCCAGATAGCGCCGGTTAAGGTCGGCTAGGATGATAGTTTTCATTACTTCGACCCTTTTGCTTGAATCAATTATTCTTCATCTTTTGAAAGCCGCAATTTGCTGGCTCACAAAAGTTGATATTTCATTTTGAAACCGCTTCGTAGAAAAACGTATAGCATTGTTTCGACAATCTTGCGGCAAAATTTGTTTACTGTAAGTTTCAAATGATTTTACAGCTTGAATAAGCGAGGTAACGCTTTGCTCATTAAAAAAGACTCCCGTTGGTGTACTTTGAGCTTCAAAACCAATAACTGTTTCCAACGCCCCACCCTTTCCATAAGCAATTACAGGAGTACCACAAGCTTGTGCTTCTACAGGCATTATCCCAAAATCTTCTTCAGCAGCAAAAATAAATGCTTTGGCTCGCTGCATATAATCCTTCAGAATATTTGAGGGTTGATAACCTAAAAATTGAATATTATTTCCAGCTTTAGAACGAATTTTTTTAAAATCCGGACCATCACCGATCACCATCAATTTTTTTTCAGGCATTTCAGTAAAGGCTTCAACAATTAAGTCAATTTTCTTATAAGGAACCATCCTTGAAGCTGTGAGATAAAAATCATCTTTCCCTTCACAAAATTCGAATGCCTCTATATCGACCGGGGGATAAATTACCTCAGCTTCCCGCCGGTATACTTTCCAAATCCGACGAGCGATGAATTTCGAATTTGCAATGAATGAGTCCACCCCGTTGGCAGTCCTAAGATCCCATAGACGTAAGTCATGAAGCATTTTTTGGGCTATCAAGCCCTTTATGCCTTTATTTAAACCAGACTCTTTTAAATATTGATGCTGAAGATCCCAGGCATAGCGGATAGGAGAGTGAACATAAGAAATATGTAGTTGATCGGGTCCGGTTAACACACCTTTCGCAACGGCATGGGAACTAGAAAGAATTAAATCATAAGAAGACAAATCAAATTGTTCCACCGCGAGTGGCATCAAAGGTAGATATTGACGGTATTTTTTATGCGCAAAAGGTAATTTTTGAATAAAGGAAGTATGAACGGGTTTATCCATAATAAAAGCCCGTTCTTTAGCGGGCAAAAAATCCACCATACTAAATAAATCGGCTTCCGGATAAAGTTGTAACAGCTGTTCTGCGACACGTTCTGATCCTGCGTAAGTAACGAACCATTCATGAATGATAGCAATTTTCATTTTCAACCTTCTCTGAGAATTAAATTTTGTTTTGAACCGACTGCGATCAAGTTTGTTTGTAATAATCAATCGTTCTATGAAGTCCTGATTCAAATGAATACTCCGGTTCAAATTCTAAAGAATATAACTTTTGAACTGAAGAATAGGAATTTTTAATCTCTCCTGGCCTTTCCGGTATATAAATAACTCTTGAATTCGAGTTTAAGTATTTTTTTATCATATTAATTAACGAATTGACATCCACGGCTTTTCCATAACCAATGTTAAATATGCCATTTCCTTCATTCAGTAAAAGCAGTAATGCTTTAACCAAATCCTTCACATAAATAAAATCCCGTAATTGTGTTCCATCACCATAAATAGTTACTGGTTTGTTTTGTAAAAGCTTCGAAATAAAGATTGGAATAGCTGCAGCATATGGTGAACTGGGATCTTGTCTTTCTCCAAACACGTTAAAAAAGCGACCACTAACAGTCGATAATTGAAAATAATCGTTAAAAAGGTTACAATAATATTCACCATCAACTTTGGTAATCGCATATGGCGACTTAGGATTCAAGGCCATTCCCTCATTTTTTGATAACTCGGGAGAATCTCCATAAACTACGGCTGAAGAAGCAAAAACAACCTTATGGATACAATTTTCCTTTGCCGCATTTAATACATTTAAAGTTCCATGAAAATTAGTATCAATACACTCCTCCATATGGTTCATGGATTCCACCACACTGGTAAAAGCCGCCAAGTGAAACACGAAGTCCTGACCCTGCATAGACATTGAAAGTAATTTTTTATCCAAAATGTCGCCTTAAATAAAATTATGCGAAGATTTAGATAAATTAGAGTGGTTTCCGGTGCTTAAATTATCATAAACTGTAACTAAAGCTTCTACTAAATGACTGCCGATAAAACCAGCCCCGCCTTGTAATAAAAATTTTGCTCATACTTTTCACCGATTTCAAAAATAAAATCAATCATTAAGAATAAAATAATGCCACTTAATATTTCCACCTATTTCTATTTGATCCGAAAACCATATCCCTTGAAAATCAAATTTTTCCTAATAAAATCAAATAATTACTTATTAATCACCTTATGATATAATGACGCTGTTTTTGCTGACATCTGTTCTATGCCAAAATAGGCAGAAATCTTATCCCGGGCTGCCTTAGAAAATTGATTCCACTGATCCAAATCATCTGCTAACTGAATAAGTGAACGAGTTGCAGATTCGGGGGCATCTAATTCATAAAGATACCCATTGACTTCGTTATCCACTACATCCTTATTTCCCACTACATTTGTAGCAATAACCGGTAATCCGAGCGCCATTGCTTCCAAAACAGCTAAAGGCATCCCTTCCCAGCGTGAAGTTGATAAATAACAAAAAGATTTTTTTAAATACTCATTAGGCTTTTCTACGAAACCGGAAAACGAAATATAAGAACTTAATCCTAGCTTTTCAATCTGAGTTTCAAAATTTTTCTGACCTCCTCCAGTCCCTAAGATAACAAAAGAAAACCTATCAATTTGTTTGATTAATTGTAGAGACTGGAGAATAGATATGATCAATTCCGAATTCTTAGCATAATCAAAACGAGTTATTGAAACGACCTGATATTTTCCTAAAAAATGATTATCAACAATCTCTGAAGGAATCACCACTCCATTTTCAATAATAATTATTTTTTGAGGATTACATAATTTATAAGTTTCTAATTTATTAGATTCACTTGGAGATACAGCAATTATATATTGAGTTAGTTTTGAAAAAAAACGTTCCAAAACCAAATATAATGTCCTTTTTATTGGTCCATATTCCCCTATATGAACACCATGAAATGTATGAATACATGGTTTTCCTGTCATGAAGGTTAATAATCTGCTATAAACCCCGGCCCCTTTGCCATGCGAATGAATGATATCAATATTATTTTTTGTAAGAATCTCCCTCAAAAGGAACAAATGACTTAGCCTAAACTTACGATGGGGTATTTCGATCATCCTTGCTTCGCCTATTAATCCAACATAACGATCCCAATAGGGAAATTCACGAGGACAAGCGACCCACGGTTGAACATTTTCAGGTAAATGTTGTATTAAGCGAAATAAGTGTTCGGGCCCTCCACCATAATCTGCACGAACAGAAATCATTAAAACCGATAGATTACCTTTGGTTTTCAACGTTATATTCTCCCCAAAATATAAAAGAACTCCCAAAACAAACTCTTAACAGTCCTTTTTATCAGTAAATGCTTGCTCAACACTTAAATTCTTTCGCTAAATTACTATAAATGTTCTGCTGTTCCAATAAAATTTGATTTAATGGAATGAAATTATACTTTTCACTAATTTCATTTTGCTTTTCGCTATCAATATCTTGCAATTTATCGATAATCTTTAAACCACAAGCCAAATACTCATTAATTTTGGTCGGTGAAGCCACATAATTTATAATATTATCATCACGGATTATAATACCGGCATCCGCAGCATTTAGATATTTTCCTACTTCTTCGTAAGGCAAAGTCAAAATCATTACCTTATTTGCTTCTAAGCTCGATTCTTGAACAAGTTTTTTAACATAATCCGAATTTTTAACAATAAGAAGTAAAAATAAATCTTTATTTTTTTTACTAATTTCCGCAAATCGGCTGATTATTAAATTGATGTTTTGCCAATAATCGGTACCACCTAAATATACAAAAACAAATTTATCGATTAAATTTAACCTTTCTCGAATTTCCTTCCGCCATTCCAACGATCTATAAAATCGCTTTTCATCCACTATAGTAGGAAATACCGCACTCTTTTCTTTATGAAAAGAATATTTTCCAAAATAATATTCTAGCATATTTTGTGATACAAAGAAAAAGAACGAGGATTTATTGAAAACTAATTTTTCGAGTTTTAAAGCTTGTCTAGAAAAAAAGCCTGCTAAAAAACCTTGCTGCTTCTTCTTTTCTTCAACGATTTCTCCTCTTATATCAGCAATAATAGGTTTTTTTAGATGATATTTCCGCAAAACATTAATAGCAAAGGCCGTACCGACATGTCCTCTGCAATGAATAATATCTGCATCCATAAAAATCTTTTTTTTATTAAATAACAATGAATCAATTTTGTTTAATAAAGGTATAAAAGATTTAGGAAGCCTGAGTGCTTTAACTAAAGCGTATGTAGCATTGGATTTGCCATTCAATTTTATCTCATCAAAACCACATAAAGTTAATAACGTAACCTCATTTTTCTCCATATGACGATTACACAGAGTGTGAACCTGGCTATCAAATACAGAAAGCTTAGTAAAACAATCGGAGACATATAATATTTTCATCCTTTTACACCCTATCATGAATTGTTAGTAATTTTCCATAACCATTTGAATAAATTTTAGGAATATCCGGGCCGACCCCACCGAAATCAAGAATTTTAATCATATTGGATGTGACAATCACGATTCGGTACACCGCTTTTCCAAAGCCTTCATGTTTTCCGACAAAACCTTCAGGACCAAAAAATAAGCATTCTGCCTGTGTCTTATTTATTAAATGAAAAAGACCATTCCGACCGCTAACCCACTCATTTTGCTCTTTATTATCCAATTGAGGCGTAAAATGGGATAAAGTCGACCGAAACTGGTTTCTTCGCTTCGGTAACGGTGTATACAAATAAGTTCCCGGATCACGAATAATATCCACACCATCTATATTAAGCTCAATACTTAACTGATCATTATGGGCATGTCCACCATTTCCTTTTTGTCCGATGCTACCGCAACGGATAGCTAAATATAAACGTTTGGAACGATAAAGGTAAAGACCAAAATCAGGATAAGCGATTACTAGAAAATTTTCATCAAGAGGAGAACCGGATTTTTCGGCAGTAAAAATGGTTTCAATAGGCTTCCCCTCTTTTTCTTCCAGCTCATTAATCCATTGTAAAATATCCTGTTTGTTAATTTTGACATTGCTGTTGTCAATCGAATTACTCAATTTATGCCTATAGGAAAAAATGCTCTTGTCATTGAGCCACAACTTAACCAGTTCAACTTCTGGATTGCAATCCTGTTTTCCCACACATAGATCAACTCGGTTAAATATGATACTGGCCACTCCTAATAAATGACTGTGATCAAGAATTCTTTCATCCATGTAAATACTATCCAATGGAAATTCCCGATAATCATCTAGATTTCGATATGTTTCAATGGCTTCACGAACTGTTAACTTTGCGTAGGAAGGCCATAATTTCAAGAAACGGCCACTATCATTATCACCAAACTGTGGAATCTCCCCTGTAGATTTTAAGATGCTCTTTGTAAATTCGGCTGCCTTTTCAAGCCTTTCCCAAAACCATACCGGAAAAAAATTTGGATTGTTGACATCATATTGTTGTTCAATTAAGGGATTCAACTTTGGAGTTATCTTAAGTTTTCTTGGATCATAACAGGTTAAAGCTATTTTTTTCTCTTCTGGTAACGTCAAACATAATATCGAACAATACAACATTATCTCAGTTGATAACCGATGATAACTGGTTGAAGCCTCAAAATTGCTTCCATCAGGATTAAATTCATGCTCCATTTCACTAATAAGTTCTTGTACAGCAAATACTAACCAACAATCTATTTCTTCCGTCCGCGGTAAATAAGCAGACACAAACAATAATCCCCCTATATCTGATAAATAATGGTTTGATCGAATATTCGGGGTATATTCTAAATTTCCTATAATGTGCTTACCATGTTCATAAACTGAACGCTGCAATATGTTTTCAAATTCGGTATCAAATGTTGCGCCAAACGCCCGGAATAAGTCGTAAGCAATAAGCCAGCTTACAATTCGTATCCCAACATCCATCGTACAAAACCAATTTACTCCAAACCGAGGTGGATTATTGACAATAAAGTCTAATATTTCATTTCGAAATTCTCTTAAATACGCTTGGGCTTTTTCGCGATTATCATAAATAAAAAAACCATAAGTCCATGCCAACATTGGCAAATGTTGCATACGGGCTAATTCCCAAGGAACCTTAACATCTACTCCGGGCTTGCGACCAAAACATATATACTTATACCAAGTTGATTCTTTCCAACGATAACCCGACTTAAAATCAAGCTGCCAATCAATAGGAATATAAGAAGGTTCAACAAATCTCCGGATATTTTGCGATTGTTTGCGGTTGGTAAAATTTATTCTTTGTTGTATCCATTCTTCATTTACATCTGTTTTTGCAGTCAAATCCGCCTTATAAACAAAACCCTCAAGCCCGCAACAATTCATCCCATACTTAACTTGAACCCATCCTGATCCTAATAAGTCAAAATAATGATTTAAAAAATTCTCTGATAATAGAATAACTCTCTTTGAATCTATATTAAGTTTTAATGTATCATCAGCAAATATTAAATACGGAGTCAAAGAATAACAATCATCTAATTTGGTTGTATAAGTACTAAAGCAAATATCTTGAATAAATGTAACCAAATCTTGAAATTTTTTCTGAAGCCGCAAACAAATTTTGGTAAGAATCATTTTAAGCGGCATTTGGGTTATTTTTTTAAAATAATAAGCTATCATTTAGGCTCCCAATTGCTATATTTGATTATTTTATATCAATTATCTGATTTAGCTTATTAATTGTCTTCTTAACATTTTGTTCCCACGAATATTCCTTAAGGACAAGCTCTCTAGCATTCTCCCCTATATCTTCCCGGAGGTTTGGATCCTTTACTAACACTTTAATAGCTTCAGCTAACTCTGCAATATTTCCTGGTTCAACCAGATAAGCGGTTTTTTTATGTTCGAATATCTCTTCCATTTGTTCTAATTTAGAGGTGATAATACCTTTCCCCATTGCCATATACTCAAATAGTTTAGTAGGACTATTAAAAAATCTTGTCCCATCTGTATTTGGTATATTAGGGGATAAAAAAATATCACAGGCATCCAAATATCGGGGAGATTCTATCTGGGGTATGATTCCTGTAAATATAATGTTTTCCTGAAAAATTGATTCTTCCAAAATCTTCTTCATTTCCGGCAATAAAACCCCATCGCCAATTAAAAGAAATTTAACATTAGAAACCAAATCGGGATTCTCTTTTTGGAATAACAAAATCGCTTTTGCCATTTCAATCACCCCGTGCCATTGACCGAAAGTGCCAATAAAACCAACGGTAATATTCCCTACCAAATTATACCGTTGCTTTATTTCGAAAGAACCATTACTGGGATAATAAACCTCTGAATCAACCGCATTAGGGTTTACTAAAATTTTTTTATCGTCAATCCCCTTTTTCACCAAAAAATCCTTAAGTGGTTGTGAAACCACCACGATCAAATTAGCAGCTTTGATATTATAATTTTCTAAAATTGCAGTAACCGGTATTTTAAATAAATGCTCGTAAAAAAATTTTACTAGCAGTTTAAATTTAGATTTAGGTTTATTGTCCCAATGTTTTGTTTTCCATAAATCGGATGAATTAAATTCCAACACAAACGGAACTTTATATTTTTTTGCCAAATAAGCGCCTGCAAAAGAATTTCCTGAGTAACGTTGATAAATAAAATCATAATTACACACCTTTAATAATTTAATAAGTTGAAAACTATAACAAATCTCATTGCAGGCCATTGGTAACCAGTTTATCAAATGAGGCCTAATAACTTTAATATCCCTCTTAACCCCTTCAAGTTTGTCATTGGAGATAATCTCCAGTTCGCTTACTTTGTCCAGGGCATTAATTACTCCTGCCGTATGACCAACCGAACCGCCAGCCAATAAATTAAACCAAAATACCGTTCTCAAATACAAGACTCTCATTTAAACCTTCCTTTTAAAGTTAATTTCCTGTCATAGAAGTTTTCAAGTTAAAGGAGATGATTGATCCTAAATTATCCAATTAGTTTTCCTGAACTTAAATACTTCTCTACTTCAAAACTTATTTCCATTGCTTGTTCTTGTTGCCACAAAGGAATCGGCCATTCCTCACCTGATTGAATGGCCTCGGCAAAAGCAATTAATTCATCTTTTTGCCCTTTATCAATGATTTTAGTTTTTAAACCTTGCGTTTTACGACCAAAAATAGTCAATTGCTGATAATCATTGAGTTTCAAAATGGTACCATCCACGTATATTTCTAATTGTTCTTTCGGATAATCCATTGAACCAAGAGCGGTATATGTTAAAGTAGCTAGTGAACCATCCTCAAATTCAACGGTAGCGACAAAATTATCACAACGGCCGTAATAATTCGTCTTTGGAGTAATGGCTTGGGCATTTACTTTTTTTACCTTACTGTTTGTCAAAAATGTAAATAAATCATAAATATGACAAGCTTCCCCGATGTTTCTGCCACCTCCTTCAACAGAATGAACCCAGTGATCAAGCGGAATATAACCCGCATTTATCCGATAATTCATTATCATTGGATTTGAACGGTTTTTGACGATATCAAAGATACGTTTCCCATAACAAGAAAACCGCCGATTAAAACCTGTTAACAAAATAGGAGGATTATTATCAGCAGAATTTTGATAAAAAGTTTGAATTGATTCTAATTCTTCCCTGGAGATTGCTAACGGTTTCTCAACCAAAACATGCTTCCCAGCCTTTAAAGCGGCTAACGTCATAGATGTATGGAGGTTATGCCTGGTTGCAATCAGGACAGCATCAATTTCCGGATCAGCTAAAATTTGTTGATAATCCGTAGTAGCATATTTTGCACCATATTGCTTTGCAGTGGCAATAGCATTGTTACCGGTTCGGCTTGCAATCGCCTGTATTTGATAAAAAGTGTTCAAATCCTTAATATTCGGCAAATGCATACCCTTGGCAAAACCACCAGCTCCCACAATAGCAATTCGAATTCTACCTTTTTGTGATGGCTTGAACAAAGGATTTCTAATAACTCGGCTTACTTTTTCAGCCATATCTCTTTGATAAGAGAGTAATACCATCAAAGGCTTATCAGAAACGGTTTTTAGCTTGTTATAAGCTTCACTGGCCTGTTCAATCGGATAAACAGCATCAATTAAGGATCTGACATTGACTTTTTTTTCCGAAAGCAACCGTATAAATTCTGCTAGATTACGATTTTCTGTCCAGCGAACAAAAGCAACCGGGTAATCCAATCCTTTTTCTTCATAATTGTGATCATAGCGACCTGGGCCGTAAGAAGAGGAAATAAAAAAGTCCAATTCTTTCTGATAAAAATCCTCACGGTTTAAGTTTAGGCCAACATCGCCCACTAATACCACCCGGCCTTTTTTACGGCACATCCTAAAAGCAGTGGATACTACCGCATCCGACGGAGTTGCGGCAGTAATGATTACCCCATCGGCTCCTACGTTATCTGTTAAGCGTATTACCTGTTCAATATCAAAGCCATCATCCGGATGTATCCCTACATCCATCCCCATCTCTTTAGCCTTAGCTATTCGGTTTCGATCCAGATCAGTCCCAATCACCCGGCAACCATTTACTTTTAATAATTGAGCCGTCAACTGTCCTAAAATTCCCAATCCGATTACGACAAAAGTCTCCCCTAAAGTTGGAGAAGCCCGCCTCACACCTTGCATCGCAATTGAACCTAATGTAACAGTACTCGCCTGTTCAAAATCTAAATTATCCGGTACTTTAACTGCTAAATTTCGTGGAACACAGATTATTTCTGCATGATAGGCACATTGGGCCCCGGCACAAGCCACCCGATCCCCCGGTTGGATGTCATCTATACCTTCACCGACTTCCAGCACCGTTCCGGCGGCAGAATACCCGGTGGGCGAACCCGATTGTAATTTACTGTCAATGACTCTTTTGGCTTTGGATATCCCTTGGCTTGCAATTATATTCAATACTTTTTGAACGTTTTCAGGTTGCCGTAAAGCTTTTTCCCATAGCGGAAGTCCGCTGGATTTAATTCCGCTCATTTCTGTGCCAATAGAAATACACGAATGATCGACTTTTACCAGTATTGAACCTTGCTCCACAAATGGAGCCGGGACTTCCTCCAAAACTACCTGGCCCTGTTTTACAAGAACCTGTTTCACACCCATACACCCCTTGTATCAATTACGACTTTGTTTTGCAATTTATTTCGTTCTATATCTATAAATTGTCGATGATTGACCAATAAAACTATGATATCAGCCTCATTTAGTGCTCTGGATAAATCAACCAACTGAATGTCACATACGCAATCATTTTCTAAAGTAGCCGCTGCTTCAATCTGGGATTCTTCTTCATAATCCAATGCTAAATTTTTTGGCAACTTTTTAATATATGGCTCAACAACCAATAAACTGCCTACCTTGTCCATGATTAAGTGTCTCACAATATTGACCGCAGGACTTTCCCTCAAATCATCTATATCCGGTTTAAATGCTAATCCTAGACAAGCTATTACAGGGGATTTAAACTCTCTAGCTTTATCCTTAATCTTACTAATAACAAACTCGGGTTTGCCGTCATTTATTTCCCTTGCCGTGCGAATTAATCGCGCCTCATTGGGCGCCGAATCCACAATAAACCAAGGGTCAACCGCTATACAATGACCTCCTACCCCTGGACCCGGCTGCAAAATATTAACCCGGGGATGCAGGTTTGCCAATTGAATAAGTTCCCATACATTAATATTAAGTTTATCGCAAATCAGCGATAATTCATTGGCAAAAGCAATATTTACATCCCGAAAAGAATTCTCGGTCAATTTGGACATCTCGGCGGTCCGGGCGTTGGTTAATACAGTTTCTCCCTTAACAAAACTCTGATATAATTCTTTGGCTATTTCTGCCGAAATACGATCTATTCCGCCGACAATTCGATTATTTTCGGTTAATTCCTTTAATATTTGACCGGGTAGGACTCTTTCAGGACAATATGCGACATGAATCTTGCCTCTTAACTCAGGCCTAGCTGCACATATAATCTCAGCTACATTTTCGGTGGTTCCAACCGGGGAAGTCGACTCCAAGATAACCAAATTATCGGGTTCCAACACGGAAACAATTGATTTTGTGGCGCCTTCCACATAAGAGACATCCGGTATTTTGGCGTTATGTTGGTCAGTCTTAAAGGGAGTTGGAACTGCAATAATAAACGCATCCGATTTTTCCGGTTTTAAACCGGCTCGTAAATTTCCGCTTTCAACACTTTTTTTCACAATCGCCGCTAAATCGGGCTCAACGATATGGATATTTCCCTGATTGATTGTATCCACAATATCATCAAAAACATCAACTCCAAGAACCTGATAACCTTTTGAAGCTAAAACGGATGCTGTGGGTAAACCAATGTAGCCTAGACCGATAACACAAATTTTTGAAAAAATCTTGCCCATTGAGTTATTCTCCCCTACTATGAAATTATCAGCAAAAATTTAAGAATACATTGTATACATTACCATCTCCACATAAATTGATCATACCTGATATTCTTAATTATTCTTGATGGTTTTTAACAACATTATTTCCTTAATTATCATTCTCTACATACAAGCTTAACCGGACCTGCCCATATAGCATTTATTTGAACCTATACATTATAGTATTAAAGGATTTTTCTGTCAATTTATTGGTAAATGTGTCAATTATATAATGGAATAATCAATATGTGGTTCGTTCTTATAACAATTTTCCGTATCTTCTCACACAGATTATTAATTTTGAGTTCCCAAAGAGAAAAAAATAAAGCCTCAATGGCTATTCAATCCTAAATTTTACATATAATCCTTTTGTTCATTAGTTATTAAAAAAATATCCTCGGTTAAACAAAGTTGGTTGAAAACTTGCCAATGACTCAATGAGTTCTTGTAGATTATTTACAATCATAATAATTCCTTTTTCCTGAAGATATTGCATATATTCTATACCTGGTAAATAATATAAAATGGTTTTACAATTGAATGTTAAACCTTCAAAAATGGCGGTGGAAAATACGCCAACTTGATATTCCGATTCGGCAAAATATTGATATAAATCGGTCTTATTATGATCAACGACTTCAAAATTTTCAAGTGCTTCTGCAGCAACTAATTCCGGATATTCTTTGCGCCAACGCGGATATTCACTGGGATGTAACTTAAAAATAATCCGCAAATCCTTTTTTCCCTTTGCAAATAAGTAAGCGATATTGGAAAGTTGATTTCCGTTAACACCCTGAGAAATAAATAAAACCTGATTTTTCTTTTTTTGATAAGATACGAATTTCTTCATCCTATTTGTCAAATAGGGAAAACCGTATATAAAAACATTCTCTTTTTTAATTGGAAGTTTCACTACTTCCGGCCAATACTCGCCAAATGTATAAAAAATATCCGGAAAGTAATCTAATTCCTTCTCATTATTGGGAAAACTATATCCCAAATGATATGAGCTAATGGTACCATGTTGGATCTCTATCACCGGTACTTTATTGGCCTTTGCTGCCGCAATAATCGCTCCTTTTGAATAAGAAACCACCACAAAAATCTTCTGCGGCTGTCGCTTTTTGATTAAACGATCATAAATTTTAAACTGTAATTTAAACTCAAGAATACTAGTTGTAAATAATAGCTTTAGGTTGAGATTAATCTGAAATTTATTTCGTAGTTCTCTATCAAGTTCCTGAATCCATATTAATTCCTGCTTTGTAAAATGGACTGAAGAAAATCTTTTCATAATCGAAACCGAGAAATTTACATAATCAAGATATTTCCGGTTCTTAGCCTTCATAAAATGCTGTCCCAGATAGCGGTCTTCATAAACCTCAACTTCATCAATATCGATTTCATCCAATAAATACTTGGTATAAATATCGGCATAGTTTCCGTCCACTTGCACTTTACGTTTGTGATCAAAGATCAAATATTCTTTATGATAACTTCCTCGCAAAGGATTGTTAATAACTGAAGTCAATAAACGCTCTACAAATCTTTGTGCCTTTGGCTTGGATTTAATTTGATTCATATGGGGTTCGGAAAACACACCCAATTTCTTAGTAATCTCATAATAAATCGGCATCCTTAAAAGCTGCCATAACTTGACACCCTGTATCTCTTGATGCAATAAATCATAACGTTTTTCCAAATCCCAGATGCTTTCACAGATCAGTTTAACCGATGCTTCATTCATTAATGAAATTTACCTTCTTTTTTTAGTTTTTCGTAGTGTTTTCATAATTCTCTATATTCCTACATTTAAAAACCTGTGCAGGATGTCACCAGGCTATATTGCGTATTTGGGAATACTCTTTACGACAACATTTCAGACTTGAATAATTGCATTTTCTCCAACTATATTCCGTCCTTTTTAATCATTATTTTATCGTAATTCTCTTTCAATAAAAACCAAACACTAACCGCCATTACTACTAGTTTAATAAATAAAGAAACAAAATATATAATATGATCAAGTAAAAAAAACGCAGCAATAGCTAACAATATCCACCAAAAATTAGACATAATTTTGGTTAATGAAATAACATGCTCTTTCAAAATATACCTAGCATTCATATAATGTAATACCAAAAGTAACGTATATGAAGCTAATGTTGCATACGCAGCCATAAAATATCCATAACGAGGAATCAGTAAATAATTTAATACAATATTTAATACCGCGGCAATTAGTGTGCTTAATGATATTAAAACAGTTTTACGACGATATGAGGCATATTGAAAATAAAAGGTATATAAATAAACCATAACATATCCTAAAATAATAACTGGTATTAAATTTAATGCACTATAGTATTTCTTATCAGCTAATATTATGACTATTTCCTTCGAAAATAAAATAAGCCCAATGGCAGCAATATAAATATAATTAGTATAATTAAAAGCCTTTTTCTCAATTAACTGATATTTAGAATCAGTGTAATCCTGATAAAATATTGGTTGCCACGCTTTAGACGAAGCCATCGCTACTACATTCATTAGCATTCCTACATTGTACGCAAACGAATATAAACCAGTATTTACAGTTGTCGACAGCTGTTGAATCATAAGCCGATCAAAATATGCCAATATTAGTGTGGAAATTGTATGAGGAATTAATGGCATTCCATAGTTCAGAGTAAATTTAATATACTTCCATTGAATAGAGTATTTAGCAATCCTATTTAAAAACAGAATAGTAAAGATAAACACGAGACCAGTTATGATTAATTGACCATAAATCCTGCCCAAATATTTATTTTCTTTAAATATAATCACAAATATTATTGAAATTATTAAAATACTACTATTTTTTATTATTTCTAGCATCGAATATTTTTTACTATTTTGACTACTCTGCAAATAGCTTAATAAAACCTGATAGAAGACTGTCCCGCTAGTAATTAACACAGCAAAAAAAAATACGAAATCTCTTAAACCAAAAAATCTTGCTAGGCTTTTTTCCAATATAAAAGCTATTATAATTAAAAAAAGATTAAATACGATTAAAAATACTAAATTACTTCCTAATGCCAGTCCAAAATCATCAGTTTTTTCCATATAATATTGTTTAATACCGGCAAAAATATTTAAGCCAAAAAAGATAACCAAAATTGAAATCAAAGTATTAAAAATGGCCAATATTCCATATTCATGTGGAGTAAGGAGTCGTGTAAATATTGGCACAGTAATAAAGCCTAGAGCTTGAGCAAAAAAATCAGCAGTCAAATAATTTTTACTATGCTTTATAAGATCTAAGTTTTCTTCACCGATGAATTGTTTAATTTTTATATTAATCAATTTATACATTGTTTTTCATTTTATGATATATTCCTATTTTCCATAACTCATTTCTTAATAAGAGCTTATTTTATAGCTTCCACGAATAGTGTAATTTTTGGTCGAGTATTATCAAAGTATGAAGTATTTCGAAGGACAGGAGAAAAGCTTTGCCCATATCCAGATAAATATATTTCCTGAAATCCGGCTTTTTCTAACATATCAAAAGCTTTAACCTTGTTCCACCAATTTATATGATTTCCAGGATATTTTTTTTGAATATCAATAGGACATTTAGAAGTGCAATAATTAAGAGCTGATTCATAGTCCTTTTCCATAAATAATCTATTAAGTTCTTGGTCGCTAATTCCTTCTTTTGCTCCGTCACAATGAAGAGTTGAAACACTTGTTGCAAAATGGGCTAAAAATATTTGTTCAATCGAAGATTCATTTAAAGGTTTATTATATTTAACTCTTGAATAATTTTTTAATATGCTATATTCTTCAATCCAATAAAAGTATGATCTATCATTATTTTTATATGCGCGATAAGCTAAATCAATATTTGGTGTTACAATACGAAAAGTACCACCTTTTTTAAGAGCTCTATATGACTCATTAAACATATTTTGTGCTGCTTGATCTGTTATATGTTCAATAGTATGACTTGAATATATAATTTCCGCTGTATTATCCTCAATAGGAAGAGGATCTAATGATAATAAATCATATGAAACACTACCACAATTATTGCAGTACCAATCAGATTCATGATCAACATTCGTCCAATAAGGGTGAGAAAATCTACCTGCCCCAATATTATAAAAACGTTTATTCAAAATACTTTCACGACAATATGATACCCTATATAATTCATACTCGTCATTACTTTCTTTATTTACCTTGTGTACATCATAACCAATTGAATTAATTATTTTCTTTAATATTTTTTTCATAGATACCCTTCCCTTAAAATATATTTAATCTAGTTCTTGAAACCTTTATTCAAACGAAATCTACCTATAGAACTTTCATTTCTATTAATATAATTATCTAAATTATTTACACCATCTTCGTAATTAAATAAAAAATTTAGTTGTCTATAACATTTTCCATTCTAGTAATTCATCCTCTTTAATCTTTAACCTAGTAACACGACCCAAAATTTTATCTAAATCTTTGGGCGATATCCCACTCCCAGGCCTTTTAAAAGTTATTTTATCTTCTGTAATGATTTCGCCTTGCTTCAAATCAACTTTTGCAACAATGCTTCTTCTTGCTTGTTTACGGGATTCCCTCTCACATTCCAACGGTTTTTTGTAATACTCCCCATTAATCTGACAAATCAGTTCCATATTATCACGGAATTTTTTCAAATCCTTAGGGTCCATCGCATGATAATGGTCATTGCCTTTCAACGTCTTATCCAAAGTAAAATGCTTTTCGATAACTTTGGCGCCATACTGGTAAGCAGTTGTTAAAACCATCATGGATGGATCCGGCCTGGTATGGTCGGAATAACCAATTATATAATCCGGAAACACTTGGGCCAGATGTTGAATCATTTTTAAATTAGCATCCCGATAATTAGCTGGATAGGATAAAACACAATGCATCAAGCAGATTTCATGATTCCCGGCATCTAAAATTACATTGACTGCTTCTTCAATTTCGGCAACAGTCGATGCTCCAGTAGCCAAAAAGACCGGTTTTCCTTTTTGGGCGATATGCTTAATAAACGGCCAGTTGGTTATATCCGATGAAGAAATTTTAAATACCGGCATTAACTTGTCCAAATAATCAGCGGCTTCAAAATCAAAGGGAGTCGACAAAAACATGATTCCAACAGATTTGGAATAATCGGCAAGCTCCCGATATTCATCTGCGCCGAAATGATCAAATTTAGTAAATAACTCATACTGTGACCTTGTTGGTTCTTCATTGCGATCCCAATAGGCCGGGGAATTCTTGGAAGCAATTTTGCCTGCTTTGTAGCTCTGAAATTTAACTGCATCCGCTCCGCCATTTTTAGCTTCCCGTATCATCAATTTGGCGGCTTCTAATGGAGTAATTCCTTCTTTTTGAGCAATATCATAATAATTCACTCCGATCTCGGCAATAACAAAAGGACTCGGTTTTTTTTGGATATCATGAAATATTCCCATCAGCAGCCACCTCGAAATTGTTTATATTGATTAAAGATTAGCTCCAAGACATTACCGACTCCCGAGCGCAAATTATTTTGAAGCATTAATTGGTGACATTTTTTCCTCAAGTCATAATCCTCCGTTAATCGAATAAAAGTATTCCTGATCTCTTCTTCAGATACTTCGTAGCCCAACCCCAAATTAATAATTCCATTGTCGGCACAAGCGAAAGTATGCCGAAGTTCACGATTATTCTGAGCCAACACAATCGTGGGTGTCCCCAGTGATGCCAATTCATATACAGTCCGACCGGCGGAAGTAAATGTAATATCGGCCTCGTTCATATATTTACTGATATTTTTAATATTTTGCTTTATTTCAACCTCCGCTATTATATCCAAATTAGCTATTTCACTATTTAAATCATCTATTCCTTCATATCCCAATCCTAAAATTATAGTAATCTTGATTTTATTTGAAACTAATTTAGTAATCGCCTGTAATACTTTTTTAGTATAATCATGGGAGTCGGTACCCCCGAAAGTGATTAAAATATTATGAACTTGTGGGGTAATTTCCTTTGGTTTCAATAAATAAAATTCTTCCCGTAAGCAATAATAATCTTTGCCGCAATAATAATTGGGCATCGGAAATGTTTCATTATATAAGGCATTAATGACTAAATCAGCTTTTTTAGAACCTTCGCCCATATCTTCAAAATTAACCACAAACAAATTGCGTTTTTTTAAATTTCGAACATACTTCAGTGAAGTGTCCAAAATATCATTGATAACAATATCCGGATGAAAATCATCCAGGATTTTTTCAAATTCAGTTTCTACTGAAAATGTTCTCAGAGGATAATTATTGCTGCAAATAATATTTTCGCCGAGTTGATGCTCTTTTTTAATGACAAATAATAATTCGTGATCAATAAGCCGGTTGGCTAATAGCAAAGTCCGGTAAATATGACCTAAACCAATCTCCTTATAACCGTCAACCCGGATTAATATTTTCCTGCGATTAAGAATTTTTTCAGTAATCCACCAATCCATTATACTATCAATGTCTATGGATTCACCCTGGGGGACCTCAATCAAGTCGATTTTTGCCCCAAATCGACTTTTCGCGGTTACAAAGCTACGTTTGGTGATCAAGATTCCGCCGGTTTCTTTATAGTTGGGAGGCAGATATTGCCTGTTTTTCCGTTCCTGATAATTGGGGATATATTGCCCGTCTTTTTGGGCCCAGGACAAATGCCGATCATCAACAACCGATAATAAGGTATCACAACCGCAATCCAAGAAACGTTCAATGGCTTTATCAATAGTATTGGTTGAAAGAAGCGGTGAAGTCGGTTGAATCGTGATTACAGTACTATATTTAATTCTTTCCGTTTCCTCTAATTGCAAAACCGCATGATGAATAACCGGATCAAGCGGTACATCATCTTTTGCCAGATTTTCCGGTCGTTTTAGAGTCTTAGCCCCCGATAAATTCGCGAAATAGGCGATTTCATCATCATCGGTAGAAACTAAGACTGTATCTACATAACGACTTTTTAAACTATTCTCGATGGAATAAGCAATTAAGGGTTTGCCGGCCAAAAAACGGATATTTTTACGGGGAATACCCTTTGAACCTCCCCGGGCTGGAATAACAACAATAATCCGATTTCCTTCAATCATTTTGTCCTAGTCTCCAATTTGTATAAATAGATATTATAAGGTGAATCTTCGCTGGTAAAGTGACGTAAATAAATTAGTTTATTATCTTTATAATTTAATATTTTTACCCCGGAAAATATATATTGCACTCCCATGTCTCGTAATGCAGCCGAATTGAGTTCCAGATTTTTAATGGTTTTCATTTTATTCGTTTTATATATATTAAAATCCAGTCCCGTTTCAGCTGTAAAAAGGTAACACCGATTGCCCCAATTATCGAAATAATTTCGGATTTCTGTGTTTTTGTCCAGTTCTTTAGCAATAATTCTGCGGAATTTTTGCTTATATTCCAATAATTACTTATATAAAAACTGATATCATTAAATCTAAACTGTAATTATTATTAATAATTCTTTTAATATCAGTTAATAATCGGCGAATAACTCAATTATTTTTGTACTGTTGCTGATGAAAATTTAGGTATTCTCCGGTTCTAATTGAATCAGCCCAACTTTTATATTCCAAATACCACTTTACTATATTGGGTAACGAAATATCAAAATTATTATATAATGGTTCCCAGCCGAGGTCGCTTCGAATTTTACTGCTATCAACAGCATAACGTCGATCATGACCCGGACAATCCTTTATAAATCTAACTAAAGATTACGAACTACCTTTAGGCTGATGCAAAAAATCATCAACGGTATCATAAATGATTTTAATAATATCTAAATTAGTTCTTTCGTTATTATTCCCAATTGTATAAGTACTTCCTATCTTGCCTCTATTTAATATTGTAAGTAATACTTTACAATGGTCCTCAACATGCAACCAAACTCTGATCTGTTTTCCATCACCATATACTGATAATTACTTACCTTCCAAAGCATTTAAAATTATTAATGGAATGCATAAGTAAGAACAACTGAAATTATTAATTTATGTTAAGTATTTTTTTAAACATAATGCACAAAAATTGCTGCCGATAAAACCGACTCCACTCGTTATCAACCATGTGCTCATGATAATATCCTCCTTCGTTTCTAGTAAAATCATATTAGCCTCAAACGTTCCAGCATCAGTCCAGCGTCCTTGAACAAAACTATATTCCAATCGGCCCTTTTGAATATAAAGATTATTTACCGAGGTGATTTCAAGCTCTCCACGGGCCGATGGTTTTATATTTCGAATTAAGTCAAAAACTTGATGATCATACATATAACAGCCAACAACCGCATATTTGCTTTTTGGATTGGCTGGTTTTTCTTCAATGGATATAACATGTTTTTCATCCAAAGCCGCTATCCCAAATCGTTCAGGATCGCCGACTTCTTTCAATAAAACCTGGGATCCTATTGCTGTTCTTAAAATTTATTAACATATTGCTGAATGGAATACTCAAAAGTATTGTCTCCAAGCAACACAAACAATTTTATCACCCTGGAAAAATTGTTCTCCCAAAGCCAAAGCATGAGCTATTCCCCCAGATTTCTCCTGAACACGATAAGTAAATTCACAGTGAAAACGCTCTCCCGAGCCAAGAGAATTCACTATATCACCCATATGGTCAGTGGAAGCAATAACCAATATTTCACGAATTCCACAACTTACGAGGTGCTTAACAGGATGCCAAATCATCGGCTCTTTTCCAACAGGTAATAAATGCTTATTAGTGATTTCGGTAAGAGGATATAATCGAGTTCCTTTACCCCCTGCCAAGATAATTCCTTTCATGAGTTCACCCTTCACAGAAAAATTGTAACCTTATTTATAGATTGATTCCAATTTTACTTGTATTCGCTTAAGTAACCGTTTCAAAACAATTTATTTTAAAAGATCTTTTTACCTCAATACGCATTCTTATTCACAAATCCCTTAAATACTGTCATAAACAGAATTTTAATATCTAATCCAAAACTCCAATGTTCAATGTAATAAATATCACATTTGATCCGTTCCTCGATGGAAGTATCCCCCCGCCAACCATTGACCTGGGCCCAACCGGTGATCCCCGGTTTCACCTGATGTTTGACCATATATTGAGGGATCTCTTCTTTAAACTTCTCCACAAAATGAGGCCGTTCCGGCCGCGGCCCGATCAGACTCATCTCACCCCTAAGCACATTAAAGAGCTGCGGTAGCTCGTCCAGGCTGACGGAACGGATAAACTCGCCCACCTTGGTCCGGCGGGGATCCTTATTCGTAGTCCAAATAGTACAGGCCACCTCTTCACTGGCTACCCGCATCGAACGGAATTTATACATATCAAAAAGTTTACGATTAAACCCCACCCGTTTTTGCGTAAAAAGGAGCGGCCCCGGCGATGAAATTTTTACCATCAACGCAACAAACAACATTACCGGTGAAAATAATAGAATCATTGATAACGAACCCACGATATCCAAACAACGCTTGCAAAGTTTATTAATAAATAGATCCAGTGGAATATCCCGGGTATGAATCAGGGGTATATCATCAAACTCGATCATCTTGGGCTTAGCGGGAATATATTTATAATAATCAGGAACAATCAAGGTCCTAATCCCGTATTTCTCACAGGTTTCAATTATTGATTGCAATTTCCGATAGGCATGCAACGGCAATGTAATGATAATTTCATCAATATGCGTACTCTGGAGATATTCCTCTAAAATATCGATACCGCCGATAACCCGCGCATTCTTAAAACGTTTATCGTGCTTTGTTTGATCATCATCTAAAAGTCCCTTCACCACATAACCAAATTCCCGGTGACGATCCATCTTTCCCAGGAACTTCTGGCCTAAAGACCCGGCTCCGATTATTAGCATATATTTCAGATTGTAACCACGGACCCGGATGAAACGTAATGCCAAACGAAATATGTAGCGCACCAGTATCATGAGTAGTGTGTTTATTATAGCGCATTTTAATACAAGTTCCCGTGAAACAAAAGAAAGCTTGAAGGCAAAAAACAGTCCAAGTAGCAGAATATAAGTTATTGCGTTGGCCTCAATTATTTTAATCATTTCATCAAAATAATTTTGGCCCCGTTTAGAAACATATAGATCGAGCAGTTGATTAATAAATAAGAAAAGAAAAATCAATCCCGGAAGAATAATCAAATAATCGACATAGGAAGTAATAAAATGGGGATCATGTAGTACCTTAGCGTACCATGAAGAAATAGCCGAAACAACAAGAACGCAAATATCAGCAATATAAAGAGCCCGATGTAAAACCGGTTTTAAAAACTGACGCACTCCAGTCACCTCGTTTTAAATATTAGCTATATTTTCAGTAATGGTTGATCCAATAAGTCAATTATTCCCCTGCGGAAGTAAATTCCGTAAAACTCTGTGCCTTTGCGCCTCTGCGCGAGATATTATTCTTTTTAATATTAGAAATCAATGCAAATACATCCTATTTAGCACAATCTGCATACATTATCAAGTATTTTGACCTCAAAGCATATAGGTTACCCTTCCACTTAAATAATTTTAAAAGCATCACTTCCAAGGTGAAGGGCCAGAGTCAATGTCATCAAGCTACGCTTCCATAAAATGGGAAATAGATCAAGTTTGCCTATTTGACCTAACTCTTGCTCTTCCCCTTGGAAGTAGTTTATGATTGTGGTTTCAAGTGGAAGAGTACCCTCATGTACGATGTACATGTTGCCGCTGATCGCTAAAAGATTTTGGCTTCGAAGGCATCGGTTGCTCTCCCACTGAATCTGCATTGTTAAAAATCATTTAAGCTCCGAAGCATATGGGTTACCCTTCCACTTGAATCAACTTATATAAACAGCTTCATAGGGGAAGGGCAAGGGTTAGGTAATTACCCAATCTCCTTTACCGTTTCGCTCCACGGTTTATATTCCCCGGCCAATTGTTGTAATTGGGCTAAAATAACCACCGGATCGTCCTCTAAAAGGGCTTTCATTTTTTCCAAGCGTTCCTGTAACTCTTGATGGCCAATTCCCTGTACTTGGGTAGTAAAGATCCGCTCGTGCTTGGTTATCCGAAGGCCCTCATCACTGGTCATCAATTCTTCATACATTTTTTCCCCCGGGCGAATCCCGGTAAAAACGATTTTGATATCCTTATCCGGTACAAAACCGGAGAGCCTGATGAGTTCCCGAGCCAGATTGACAATCTTAACAGGCTCGCCCATATCCAGAATAAAAATTTCTCCACCGTGTCCCAAAGCCCCGGCCTGGATTACCAGCTGGGCAGCCTCGGGAATGGTCATGAAAAAACGGGTGATTTCCGGGGCGGTAACTGTAATCGGGCCACCCTGAGCGATCTGTTTGCGAAATAGCGGGATAATGCTACCGCGGCTGCCTAAGACATTGCCGAAGCGAACCGCCATAAACTTCGTCCGACTGCGGGTGCTCAGGTCCTGGACGATCAACTCCGCCACCCGTTTGGTGGCGCCCATGACCGAGGAAGGGTTAACCGCTTTATCGGTAGATATCAACACAAAACGCTTACATTGATATTCATCGGCAAGTTCAGCTAAATTCTTAGTGCCAAATATATTATTTTTTACCGCCTCATCGGGAGCCTTTTCCATCAGCGGGACGTGTTTATGGGCTGCCGCATGAAAAACCACCGTGGGATGGTAAGTTTTAAAAATCTGAGTTAATTTGGGACGATCACGGACATCGGCAATAATTGAGATTTTAGCGAGTTCCGGAAAACTAACAGCCAGTTCTTGCTCGATCTCAAAAATGGAATTTTCCCCGCGTCCCAAGAGTAGCAAAACCTCCGGGTTAAACCTCGCGACCTGGCGGCAGATCTCGGAACCGATGCTTCCCCCGGCGCCGGTGATTAAAACTCTTTCCTTCTCAAGGTAATGGGCGATCTCCGCCAAGTCCACTCTTACCGGGTCGCGCCCGAGTAAGTCCTCGATCTGCACATCGCGCAGCCGTTTCATCGAAACAGTGCCCTCGATGATTTCAGTAACCGGAGGGATCATCAGGATATGAGCGGTTGCCTGCTGACATATCTCCAGTATCTCCCGGATATCTTGTCTGGAGGCTGAAGGCAGCGCGATGACCACTTCTTCGACATCATATTGCTGGATCAATCGCGGAATATCTTTGCGGGTTCCTAAAATGGGGATACCGTGAAGGGAATGGCCTTGCTTACAGGGGTCATCATCAACAAAACCAATGGTTAAGTAATTGGCGGAAAGTTCCTTAAAAATCTCGCGGATAATGATCGAGCCGGCCTCTCCGGCGCCGATAATCAATAAACGCTTTCTTAGCGCGCTTTTAGCATTTAAACGGGAGATCACCCATTCCCGACGAAAACGGACCGCAAACCGCCAACCGCCTAAAGCCAAAATGTTCAATAACCAATCAATGATCCCGATGGCCTTGGGAGTGGGGAAAGGCAGCAAGCCCAAGCTTTGCGCACTCAGGGCAAAAGCCCAGATAATTACCGTTGAAGTGGTGACAGCCTTCCCTACTAAAAAAAACTCCGGAATACTGCTGTAGCTCCACAAACTTTGATAAAGCCGAAAAAATAAAAAAACTCCAATCCGAATTGCAGTAACCGCAAAAGCAATCTGCCAGAAGTGGTGCAAATAGGCTTTCGGAATGCGCCCGTCAAACCGCAATACGAGACTTGCAAACCAAGCCATATTAATGATAATTATATCAAAGAGCGCTTGTAAAATATGATTGCGATGAAATTTCCTCAATATAGTACCTTCTTTTGTAATAACTAATTCCCTACAACCCTGCCCGGCCAAAATTTCGAGTTGGCTTCGATTATACGGCCGGATTCAACCACGCAATCATCGCTTAGGATTACCCCGGCTCCGATCACGGAACCGTCTTTCAGGTAACATTCACTGCCGACCACGCATTCGACCAGTCTGGCATCACGCCCAATTTGGGTATTATGCCATATAATACTGCCAAAGATCGAAGCCCCTTCCTCGATCACGCAATTATCACCGATAACCGTCTCACCGTAAATTTGGACCCCATAACCAATATGGCAGTTGCGGCCAACCACAACCTTGGGACCAAAACTGGCAGTCGGCGCTACGATGGTTCTTTCCCCAACATAAACGGCATTAGGATGCCATATTCCCGGGATGTCGATTTTAACCAGACCTTTTAAAACATCGTAATTGGTCAGGCGGTATTGATTCAAGGTGCCGATATCGCACCAATAACCTTTCATTTTATAGCCATATAAGGGGGCATCCATCTCAACCAGCTTTGGAAAAAGCTGTTTGCCGAAGTCAAATATCGTGTCCGCCGGAATATATTTAAAAATCTCCGGTTCAAACACATAGACACCGGTATTCGCCAAGTTGCTTAGCGCCTCATTCGGTTCGGGCTTTTCCTGAAAGGCCTTGATTCGGCCGTCTTCGGCAACGACGACCACTCCAAATTGACGCGGATCGCTCACTTCTTTTAAAGCAATAGTAGCCAGAGCCCCGGTTTGACGATGCCTGGCGATTAAAGTTCCCAAATCCATGTCGGTGAGGGCATCGCCGGAGACAATCACAAAGGTCTCATTCAGAAAAGATTCCAGCTTTTTTACACCGCCGGCCGTACCCATCAGGTCATTTTCCACCGAGTATTGAAGTTCCACACCAAATTTACTGCCATCACCAAAATAGGACTGAATTTTCTCCGGCAAATACCAAAGGTTGGCAGCCACTTGATGGATATTATTTTTAACCAATAAATTAATAATATGTTCCATAGCCGGACGGTTCACAACCGGAACCATCGGTTTGGGAATGTTACAAGTAAGCGGTTCCAACCGCGAACCGACTCCGGCAGCCAATATCATTGCTTTCATTCCTGAACCTCCATGAAATACCTTCGATAGGTGAATCTTGTCCCTAGTATCTCTTTTAATTTTCGCGATTTTCCGATTGAATCCTGCAAACTTAGATTAATTTTCGCAAAATTCATCTCCTACCGGCTTATCTAAGTGCTGGTATGCGTTATCCATGACTAACGGTTGATATTTTCGTCCGTAAGAAAATTGTTTTACAAAATAATAATATTTTCTTTACTTTCTAAATTATTCATTACCCACTTTTTGAAATCATTTTGGTAATATTGCGACATGAAAGGTGGCGATAGAATAATCATATTATTAACAGAACCAAAAAAGGAGCGGTTTCAGGTATTACCATGAAACAGCCCCCGTGATCGATTCAATCTTAATCCGGTATATTTAGTCGGATCGATATACATGAATTTGTAGAGGTCTATTCAACCTAACCCTTGCCCTTCCCCTGGGATGCAATTCGGAATGCCGGTTCAAGTGGAAGGGCAACCCCCGGCTTTGCTGGCTTTTTAAACCCATCTTCCGATCCCACGATACATATAAATGTCAAAGCCCAAGGTTACCCTCCCACCTGAAAAAGCCCGATATCAACACTTCACGGGGGAAGGGCAAAGGTTAGGTGCACTTGACATCATGCAATTCTCATTCTTTCAGGTGCCTTTGGCTGGCCTGCTAGCCGGGGGTGGGGGACTACTTCTCTAATAATGCTACCAATTTCCTTCCAAACTGCTCGGCAGCTTCAGGGCCACACCCGGTAATAATCCGGCCATCGATCTCGACCTGATTTCCAGTGTAAACTGCCTGATTTGACTCTAGCCTTTCTTTACCATCCGGAAAAACGGTGGCTTTTTTCCCTTTTAAAAGACCGGCATTGGCAAGAATAACCGGTGCAATGCAAATGGCGCCCACGACTTTTCCCTTATTATAAAAATGCCAAGCCAGTTCGTGGGCGGTAGAGTTTTCGAAATATTGGGAACTTCCGCCCCCGCCGATGAAAATCAAGGCATCCAGGTTTCGATCCATTACATCGGATAATAAAATATCCGGTTTAACTATCAACCCCAGTTTACCCTCTGCTTTTTCTAGGGTAGTCGATACTGTAAGCACTTGCATGCCGGCCTGTTCCAAAATTTGCTTCGGCACTTGGTACTCTTCATCTCTAAATACTTTCTCGGCAATTACCAACGCAACTGTTTTGGTCACTCTTCATCACCTCTTGTCAATATTATATCACGTATTGGTTTACTAGTTATTAGTTACTAGTACTTTTTAGGTTTACGCTTCGCAAGTGCAGCATGCCGAATGCTGCCGGGGCGCGGGGTGTCCCCGCGAATCCATACTAATTCCCCTTCCTTGAGGAAGGGGTTAGGGGATGGTTGGCCTAAGGACTTTAATTCAATTTAAGGATTGGCCAACAACTAATAACGATATAGATTGAAAAAAGTATTGTAAATTATAAACCATCAAAATCAACCACGAAAATCACGAATACACGAAAGAACACAAATATTTTTTCGTGCCTTTTCGTGTGTTTCGTGGTTAACGTATTTATTTCAATTTATATAGCAACTTAATACTAATGCCTAATTACTAATAACTTATATCTAATCAGTCCAGCCTTTTGATCTCCTTTTTCAATTTTCGGATAATCCGCTTCTCAAGCCGCGAGATATAGGACTGAGAGATTCCTAGAAAATCAGCCACTTCCTTCTGCGTTCTTTCGGTCCCGTCTTTTAAGCCAAATCGTAATTCGACAATCACTTTCTCCCGGTTTGAAAGATAACCCATGGCGGAATTCAATAAGTTCTTTTCGATTTCTTCTTCCACAAATTTATAAGTGGAGTCGTTTTCGGTTCCTAATACATCAGAAAGCAGTAATTCATTGCCGTCCCAATCGATATTTAGCGGTTCATCAAAAGAGACTTCCGCCCTGGTCTTGCTGTTACGCCGTAAATACATTAAAATTTCATTTTCAATGCAACGAGAAGCATAGGTCGCCAATTTAATTTTTTTACCTGGATCAAAAGTATTAACCGCTTTAATCAATCCGATGGTCCCAATGGAAACCAGATCCTCGATTCCGACACCCGTATTTTCGAACTTACGGGCGATATAAACTACCAACCGTAAATTGCGCTCGATGAGTACTGCTTTTACTGCCCGATCACCGGCACTCAATTTATCGAGTAAGAATAATTCCTCTTCATTGGATAAAGGCGGAGGTAAGGCTTCGCTACTTCCAACATAGCCGATCAAGCGCGGACTTAAACCCATTCTCAGCAGCAAATTGGTCAGAAATAGTCGTAATTTCAAGCGCCACCTCTTCCAGTAAATTAACATCCTCACTCGCTCCTTTTTTGTCATTAGAAATTTGTATTTCGGTTTTGGGTATTCGATATTGGCTAAAGGGTCAAGATGCCTATTGACCTAACCCTCGCCCCAATGTCATCAGGTTAAAGAACCATATATTGACAGTCATTCATCACCCAGGGCAGGAGCGGAAAAATTTCTGCTCTCTCATATCCCCTGGGCTGTTGCCTACAAACCGTCTCAACCCCACAAGGGGCTCGGTTAGGATTTCGCTTTTTCACCGGCAACTAGTACGGATTCATTCGTCTAAATTAAAAATGCCAGCCTGATTTCAAATTGATTTCAAATAATGCAAGGGATTTCCCAGCCCATTTATGGGGTTAAGATTGGTTTCTAAAACACACAGCCTAGAGGTTTTGACTCAGCCTGCAGTTTAACCTCAGCTCTGGGCGATGATTCGCGCGCACAAATCATTTTCCGTTTTTTGGAAGCCTAACCTTATGACATTGCCCCTCGCCCTTCCCCTTTGATGCAATTTCGAATGCGGATCACGTGGAGGGGTAACCCTGGCCTTTGCAGGCTTTTTAAAACTATCGTTCCATCACAAAATGTATTTAGACGCCAAAGATTATGGTTACCCTTCCACCTGACAAAACCCAATATCACCGTTTCCCGGGGGAAGGGCATCGCGTCCTATTGGACGTGCGGGTTAGGCGCCTTTAGTCCCCAAAAGAAATTAATAACCAGGACCTAGTAACTAATAGCTAATTTTTCAACACCGTCGGAGGTATCAATGCATGAAATGCTCCTTCGGCTGATAATGGCCGGTTATAAAGGGCCACCACTACGTCTTTGATGATGGTTTCGTTTTTTTTCGAGCCGACTCTGATTTGGTCGGGTCGAAACCCAAATAAGACTCCATGTTCGCGACCGAGTGAATTAAAAGGCAAGATCCGTACTCGTTCGGTCCAGTGAGGGGGTAATTCAAAATCATATCGGGCATCCCCCGCGTTAAAACTCTCGGTCAGACATACAACCTCCTTTGGTAAAAGATTTTTAATCTGATTTAATTCAATAATAATTACCGGTATTTTGGTCAAGGGGTCATGCAGCCGGTTGCCCGTATCAAGTAAAGCATTTAATTGAAGCCGGCGATCATCCCATTCTATCTGAATCGAATAAAAACAAACATGTTCCATCAGACTTCGGTGAACAATCCCCCATCCCAGTTCCCCAATGACAAATATAAAACTCAAATGGATGATAAATCGCCACCAAAAAGTTACTTGGATATTCAAAAAGCGCTGATTTACGCTGTCAAATCCCCAATGAATCCCGGATAATAATAACGCAACTAAATAAAAATAACCGCCTACCCGGAGCAAACGCCGGAAGTTAATTGGGGAAAAAGTACAAAATAACATTATCGAAGGCACTACGATTAGAAAAACCAATGGCGATAAAATCCAAGGATTTAATAAACCGTCGGAAATTTGATTGGTTAAAAGAAAGAATTGAAAGATACCACCAATCAAGCCTCCGATAGCAAGCCTCTTAAAATGAACTTTAACATTGCCGATCTTAGACACCATCCATAATAAGGTAGTGTCCTGAATCCATCCGAATAAGCCCCCTATTAAGGGCAAATCCAGATATACTTGGACTGTATGCAAGATTGCTCATCATCCCCCAAAATATACTACACTTCTAGGCTATCAATTCCTCTCTTACCCTGCGCCAAAAAGAACCGGATTCTCCTTTTTTTTTTCACTTTTTACCGAAACCCCTATAAAAAGCGGAAAAGCGCTCGAAGATTTCTCTTCGAACGCTTTCATTCATTATAAGTATAGAATATAGGAGACAGAATTCAGTATTCAGAATAAACCCTACCAAGCTTGACAATTAAAGAATCAATAGACTTAGCAAAGAGAAAAAAGGCTTGAAATTTCTCTGTCTTAGGTTTACTTCTGACTCCTGACTGCTAAATTCTTTATTTCAACATGTATTCACTTCTTCCTCAAAAACGCCGGTATCTCCAAATCATCACTCATAAAAGGCCTTAGGTCCAATTCATCCAATCCCATGCGTTTTGAACGACGTTGTTCAAATCCGGTGGCAATAACAGTCACCCGTATTTCCTCACCCAAAGATTCATCAATAACCGCGCCAAAGATGATATTAGCATCCTGGTCAGCGGCTTCAGTGACAACTGCCGCAGCCTCATTCACTTCATGTAATCCTAGATTACTGCTGCCGGTGATATTCAATAAAACTCCCTTGGACCCCTCAATCGCGGTTTCCAATAATGGACTTTGCACCGCAGCTTTAGCAGCTTCCACTGCCCGGTTCTCGCCGCTTGCCACTCCAATCCCCATAAGTGCTGAACCGGCTTGGCTCATAATCGTTTTCACATCGGCAAAATCTACATTAATTAAACCGGTTATAGTAATTAAATCGGATATGCCTTGCACTCCCTGACGCAATACATCATCCGCCATCCGAAATGCATCGATAATCGAAGTATTTTTATCAACAATCTGTAACAGTCGTTCATTGGGAATCGTAATCAGTGTATCGACACTTTCTTTAAGACTGACTAACCCTTTATCCGCTTGCCCCAAACGAACCCGTCCTTCAAACAAAAAAGGTTTGGTAACCACTCCAACCGTGAGTGCGCCTAAATCTTTAGCCATTTGCGCGATGATCGGAGCCGCCCCGGTGCCCGTTCCACCACCCATTCCGGCAGTAATAAATACCATATCCGCGCCCTGCAATACCCCAGTCAATTCATCCTTGCTTTCCAAAGCGGCTTGTTCACCAATACTCGGATTAGCACCGGCGCCTAACCCTTTTGTTAATTTATCACCGATTCGTAAACGAATATCTGCATTCGAACGATTTAGTGCTTGGCCATCGGTATTAATGGCAATAAATTCAACTCCTTGAATCTTAGCCTCAATCATCCGGTTGACTGCATTAGAGCCACCGCCGCCAACCCCAATAACTTTAATTGAGGCAAATTGTTCATTAGCCACACCAAACTCAAGCATTAAAAAGTTCCCCCTGTGTTTATCCCTAATCCATCAACTGGAATTTAATACTAATTG
>WSSedL1CaDRAFT_10000142_pt1 | contig 47666 bp, 38 predicted proteins | sample WetSurSL1Cattail_FD_9464 | JGI IMG/M metagenome (IMG submission 9464)
GAGTTGGTTACTACCGATACCGAGCTGAAGGCCATCGCCGCACCGGCAATTACCGGATTCAGCATTCCCATGGCTGCAAAGGGAATCCCGATTATATTATAGAAGAAAGCCCAAAACAAATTTTGTTTGATTTTATTCATGGTCCGCCTGGATAATCGAATGGCAGTGGCTATCGAACGCAAGTCGCCTCGCATCAATGTGATATCAGCGGCCTCCATTGCCACATCGGTTCCAGTCCCAATCGCCATCCCGATATCGGCTGTAGCCAATGCCGGAGCGTCGTTTATGCCGTCACCCACCATCGCCACGACTTTGCCGGCCTTTTTAAGTTTTTCAACCTCAAGCGCCTTATTTTCCGGTAATACTTCGGCCAAAACATTGGTAATACCCACTTGTCTGGCGATGGCCCCGGCGGTTCGTTGATTATCGCCGGTCAACATAAATACTTCGATCCCTAACTTCTGCAACTCGGCAATTGCAGTGGTTGAATTTTCTTTGACCACATCGGCTACGGCGATTAATCCCGCCAATTGACGGTTAAGGGCCATAAACATCACGGTCTTGCCGGCATTCTCCAATTCGGCGGCAGCCGTCTCACTATTCAACATCGAAATACTGTTTTCCGCCATCAGTTTGCGAGTACCAATCAAAACCTCTCTCTCATCAATGACGGCCGACACTCCTTGACCCGGGATAGCGCTAAACTGACTGGGTTCAAGGACCTCTCCCATTTTCTCTTTCCCTTGCTTGTAAATTGCTACTCCCAAAGGGTGTTCTGAATTCTTCTCGGCCCTCGCCGCAAACTTTAACAAGTCCTCTCTGTCCAATCCGGCCAATGGTATCAGGTCGGTCAATTCCGGTTCGCCTTTGGTGATGGTGCCGGTTTTATCCAGAACTACCGCATTGATCCGATAGGCTTTTTCAAGATGTTCCCCGCCCTTAATCAAAATCCCATTTTCAGCTCCCTTTCCGGTACCTACCATGATTGCGGTTGGAGTAGCCAGCCCCAAGGCGCAGGGGCATGCTATGACCAATACTGCTACCGCACTCACAATACCCATATTGAAGTTATAACCTCCAAAAGTCCAAACCAAAAAAGTGGCTGCGGCGATCCCTAAAACAACGGGCACAAAAACTCCCGATACCTGATCGGCAATCTTTTGAATCGGCGCTTTGGAGCCCTGGGCATCCTCCACCATTTGAATGATCTGGGATAGAACAGTATCTTTGCCGATCTTGGTGGTCTCAAATTTGAATGAACCGAATTTATTGATAGTCGCGCCAATCACCGCATCGCCAACCTTTTTTTCAACCGGTAAACTCTCCCCGGTTAACATGGATTCGTCAAGGGCTGAGCTTCCTTCCACAATCTTGCCATCTACCGGAACTTTCTCACCGGGACGAACCACAATCACATCGCCAACTTCAACTTCTTCGATAGGCAGATCGGCTTCAATCCCATCCCGGATGACCCGGGCGGTTTTGGCCCTGAGCCCCATCAGTTTCTTAATAGCCTCCGAAGTTTTTCCTTTAGCTACCGCTTCGAAATATTTACCTAATAAAATCAGGGTAATAATGGTGGCGGCGGCTTCGAAATAAAGATCTTTCATTAATGTGCCGGGCATCGGTTTTTGAAAGAATGCATTATACACACTATAAACATAAGCCGCTGTGGTGCCCATGGCAATCAATACATCCATATTGGGACTCTTGGCTCGCAAAGCATAAAAAGCATGCTTATAAAAACGGTACCCGATAACAAACTGTACCGGAGTGGCTAAGAGAATTTGGAACCGCCAATCATGCAAAAAAGGAATATTAATCCCGACTAAGCTAAGGATCATCGCCAAAATCAGTGGGGCGCTTAAGATAGCTGAAATAATCAATTCTTTACGTAATCTTGCGATCTCCTTTTCCCGCTGTTCTTTTTCACGGTCCTGGCTTAACTCCTGGTCTCTGGTAGCCCCATAGCCTAACCCGACAATAGCGGCGATAAGAGCTGATCCTTTTATTTTGCCGCCCTCAAATTCAACAGTAGCTTTTTCAGTTGCCAAATTGACAGTTGCCTTGATCACGCCATCCAATTTGTTTAACTTTTTCTCAATCCTGGCGGCGCAAGCGGCACAGGTCATGCCGGAAATCTTAAGAGTTACTTTATCATCAGCGCTTTTCTCTTTAATGATTCCATAACCGAGCTTGGTGATAGCCGTTTCAAAAGTTTGTTCACCGGCTTGAGCCGAATCATACTCGACGGTTGCTTTTTCGGTGCCGAAATTTACATTGGCCTGTTTCACACCGGGAAGCTTCGCCAAACCTTTCTCAATGCGCAAGGCACAGGCCGCGCAAGACATACCGCTTATTTTTAAAGTTGTTTTCTTGTCCATTAAACACACTTCCTTAGAATTAGTTCATTAAATATGGCCCATAGAATAAAGACACTAAACCACAGAGGTCACAGAGAACACTGAGCAGAGCAAATTAAGCATTACCCTCCGCAACATCCGCCGCCTCCGGCCGGTTTATGTGCCTCGATCTCTTTTTTGACAGCCCGTAAATCAACTTTATTAAGATCATCAACTACTTTACCATACCCATGAAGCATACCCATCCCGCATTGGAAGGTAAAGTCCTGAGTCGCTGTAAATTCGGGAGTCTCAGTTTGTCCTTTACTTAAATCCAACTGCCCTTGATATTCAGGAAAGACTACCCGATAATTGCAGGAATTGATTTTTCCCGGGATAAACTTGATTTTAGTCTTGACACCCCGCTGTAACACGATGGCAGCCGGGGAATAGCCCTGATCGTTCACATTAATTGCAACTTCCTGAATACCATTGATTACTTTGGCAATCTGAATGTCATCCGTCGGCACCCTGCCACCCTGAAATCTGGTGGCACTCGCGCCTGCGGAGCAACAACTGCCGCCGGCGCTTAATTGACCATTGCTGTTGCCATCGGTTTGATTTAAATCCTGCGTAGAAAGTTTGGACAGATCAGGCACTACTTTAATATTACTACTAATCATTCCCATCCAGCAAGTATAAGCAATATTTCCTGTTTCATCCGGGGTAAATTCAATCAGATTATCTCCCGGTACCAGCCGTTTCTGAATATTATACTTTGGAATAGTCAGCGGATTATTGCAACCATTTAGATCCTCTGTTTTAGCCTTAATTGTCCAGCGAACCGGTATCCCTTTTTGAACTATCAACGGCTGGTATCTGCCGGATTCCATTGTAGTAGTAACTGCCTGAACCCCTCCCTGGATTTGGGCGACATTTCCGGTTCCGCTTCCACCGGATAGAGGCGAAGCCGCCGCCAGTGATACTCCCGATAAACTTAAACCCCGGCTTACCATAGTTAACCCCAGTACAATGACAAGCACTGCACTGACTTTTAGCATCCGATGGGTAAATTTGCTGCTCAAAAAGGAACTGATGGCTCCAAAGCTGAACATGAGCGGTACAGTACCCAGACTAAAGAGAAACATTGAGGTGGCTCCGGCTAAAAAACTGCCGGTACCTAAGGCATATAACTGCATCGTTTGTAAAGGACCACAGGGCATTAGACCATTGAGTAAACCAATGTAAAACGGGCCTCGTTTGCTGGTATTACTGTATATCTTGTTTCCAAAGAACTTCGGGGTGCTGATTTTGATCTTACGTAACCAAGGAAATATATCCAGCATATTGATGCCAATGATTACCATAAATGCTCCACCGAGTATTGCCACAATTCCCTTGGCGGTCCCCGAAAAACTGATTACAGAACCTAAAGAGCCGACGATTCCGCCTAAAACGGTATAAGAAATGACCCGACCGGTATTATACAACAAACTGGGTTTAAATTTAGTAAATTTTGATTCATTCTCAGTTTGCTGATAAGTTATGGATTGAGATAAATTAATCCCGCCGCACATTGCAATGCAGTGTAAGGAGGTCAGCAAACCGATCACAAATAGCATTCCGTAACCCACGGATTTATCGACCTGGGGAATAAAGTTAAAACCCACGGTGGACTGAAATGTAAAGTATAAAGCGAAAATAATAATTCCGATTCCCAATAATTGATTAATCGATTTTTTCTTTTCGTTTTTTTCCGGTTCGTTGCCGCCGACTTCATAACCCAATTTTGTTATTGCCGCCGCCAATTTTTCAATATCGACCTTGGCCAAATCGTATTCAACTGTCACTTGAGACTTTGCCAAAGAAGCGTTGACCTTGATAACTCCTTCAATCTTTCGGAGCACATTTTCGATCTTAATTTCACAACTGGGGCAAGACATTCCCTTGACTTGAAAAACTTTGCTGGACGGTTTCCACTCCATTATTTCTTCCTCCTTGCTTACTCACTTGAACTGTGTTTATTGTACCGAAATGATGTGAAGATAATATGAAGAGCGAAAAATTTTTACGGTAGTTTCCCTGAATCAATTTATACCTAGACCGTTTACGATGGCGATGCGTTCATGGCATTTTTTTGCCGTCCGATATCAATTTTCAACTTGTTTTTGCGCAAATAGCCACTGAAAAAATGCCGGGTCGTGAAAAGTTTTGTTCCAGGTATTATGAAATAAATTGGGATATTCAGTGTATCTTGGATCCCCTCCGGCTTTTCGGATTGCTTGAATCATCATTCGTGTCGTATTAGGGTTTACCAGAATATCACGTCCTCCATGAAATGCCCAGATTGGAGTTTTAACCATTAAATATGCTTTTTTATCATCTCCCGATCCGCTGAATGGGACTGCTGCGGCAAACAGACGCGGATAACGGGCAAGTAAATCCCAAACCCCGGAACCGCCACTTGAAATACCAATCACATACATTCTGCCGGAATCAATCGGAAGATCCTTAGATAACGCATGGATTAATTCCATCGTCTCCCCTAAAGGTTTGGTAGGTTCGGCGGATTGGAGTACCGAACCCGAATAACTTTCCTTAACCACCCAATTCTGATTGGTCGGGCACTGTGGGGCAATTACAAAACAGGGATATTTTTGACGCATAGCCGGATCGTCAAAAATTTGTGCAATGTAATTCAACTGTTTGCCGTTATCCGAACCGCGTTCCCCGGAACCATGTAAAAAGAGTATCGCCGGAAACTTTTGATTGCTTTGTAAATCATCGGGAACCGGCCTCAATAGGCGATACGGAAGGGATTCTCCTAGTTTGACATCGAATATTTTAGCCTCAAAGCCTGAAATAAGTTTAGGATCTTGATTCTTGGAATACCCGCCACTTACAAACAATATCGCCAACATCAGCAACCAGAATACAAAGAATAAATTTAAAAACCGTCTTCGGGGGTTACCCAAAGACGCTTTACAAAAAAACTTATTGATTCTTTTCGCATGGATATGATATTGATTGAACATCTTGAATTCGCCAACCTTTTTTAGAAGATTGTTAATACTTCTTCCAATTGCCAAAAAGGCCTTTCGCTTTCACCATTAAACTTTTGGAAATGGTTAGATACTTGCCATCGTCCTTTTTTAGATCGGCGGTAATAGGAACCGGGTTACAGCCATTTTTAATCTTCTCAACCCTATCAATTTGAAAACGATTACCGCAGTTTTGACAGACTAATTCGTCACCTTGCTGAACATAATAACCTCGTCCGGAGTCAAAACACACCTTTATGAAGATTTACAATCATTCCAATTGGGCATAAAAAAAGCAAGTCAATTGACTTGCTTCTTCCACATATTAGGTTAATAAATTTAATAAGCCTATGCTGTTGGCATTCCATTAATACTCCATACTTTCTCCTTGGGTTGGACATACCGGGCCCTGTGGAGTCATATAGCACGATTGGCCTGATCCCGGGCCTGCCCCTTGCCCTGGACAAACGGGACCTTGGGGAGTCATATAGCATGATTGACCTGCTCCAGCTCCTGCGCCTTGCCCTGGGCAAACCGGACCTTGAGGAGTCATATAACACGACCCGCCTGTCTCCTGCATCGAGCGGGCGCCATAAGGGAAACCGCCATAGGGATATCCACCCGAATAACCGCCGCTGTAGGGGCAACCTCCGGACGGATAACTTCCGTACGGATAACCGCCGTAAGGGTATCCTCCATAAGGAAAACGGCGATTAGGGTAGCCTCTGTATCTTCTATATTGTTCCGAATATATTTCATTCGGTAGTAAAGACATTGTTCTCACCACTCCCTTAATTTTTCCTAAGGTTATTAGTAATATATTTTATTAAAATATATTAAATCGGTTTTAGCCCAAAAGCATAAAAACGAGAATTTTATATCTTCCGAGTTTAGCTCTACTATAGAGGCGACGAGAGAGGCTCTTACCAACAATTGTCGTAAACTGCGATACCCGGGATGAAATGGCGGACTCCGGTTGATTTCATTGCCGTATGGTCATACTTGCTGGGTGTTATCCCATTTGTGGCCATGGCGCTATTGGATTTGGGCGTAGTCGGGAAACGTAAAACTGCCGATCAAAAAATGAAATTACATTTCATTTGGTTGACGGTATTTCTGGTTGTAGCTCAGGTGGCAATGATTTTCGGCATGATCAACCCGCAAATCATTATAAATACTGCGGGGAAAATGTAGACCAATTTTAAAAAAGGAACCTATCTTTGGGATTCCTTTTTGGGGCTGCTTATGGTAATAGCCCTAAGGTGATGCTGGGGATGATTTTTGCATCGAGTTTCCGCATTTGGGGCAAGGCATCGTAAGCGGGTCCCATGGCGACACTTTGGTTGATGCGCAACTAGGACATCTCCGGAGCAGTCTATCTTGCTCCGGAGATTCCGCCCGGATCAACACTTCCACTAAGGAGGAACAGGTTCGGCAAATCATGGTCAGGGTACTCGCTCGGTAGCCAAAATCTTCGCTATCGGAAACATAGGATTGATAATTACAATGAGGGCATTGGAACAGAACCGGTTTCATTGACAATCTCCTCCTTGAGACGGAATCAATGGCAATTTCCCATGAAATAGCAAACAAAACATCCCTGTCGGTAGTTGGTTATGAAAGCAATCACAAAAATTGGATGCACTTTTCCTATCGGCAAAAATTCCCAGAACTTAAACTCCAAATCCGGTGGTTTCCATAAAACTTTGTAATAGTTTCGTTATCTTATTTTGATTTACTACGGAATTACCTCCTTTTCATTTCCGAGTGACTTATTATCCGGTTTCGGTTTCCGGTTTCTCAACCATTCATAGTATGCAGATTATCTTTTCCATATTTATAATCCAATTCCAACCGAAGCTGTTTCGATCCCATCACCCGATTTAGAACCCTATTCAGTTCATCGAACTTATAAGGTTTCGTTACAACTCCGGAAAATCCAAATCTCTCATAATCCGCGATAATCGGATCATTGGCATAACCACTGGATACTATTGCTTTTACATTCGGATCGATACTCAGCAAATGGGTAATGGCTTCCTGTCCTCCTATTCCTCCGGGAACAGTTAAGTCCATAATGACCACATCAAAAGGCAGCCCTTCTTCCAATGCTTTACGATATTCTTTAACAGCTTCGGAGCCATCAACCGTAAGTATGGCCTGATGACCATAAAACTCCAGCAATTCACCCATAGATTTTAATACGCTTTGTTCGTCATCCATCAACAAAATCTTTAATCTTTCAATGGTTAAGGAGGCCTCCTTTTTTAACTCCGGTAAAATTAAGGGTTGTAATGAAGCAGGCAGGTAGATAGTAAAAGTTGTCCCCATTCCGACTTCGGACTCAACCTCAAGATAGCCGTCATGTTGCTTAATAATTGAATATGAGGTTGTAAGGCCTAACCCGGAGCCTTCATTTTTAGTAGTAAAAAAAGGATCAAAAATTTTGGTGAGGTTTTCCATCGGGATGCCGATTCCTTGGTCTTTAACTTCAATCTTGACATAATTACCGGGATTAAAGCGGTGACCCAATTCATTAACCGTATTTTCAGCGCTAATTTCAACAATACCGCCTCTTGGCATTGCTTGTTTGGCATTGATGACCAAATTATAAATTACCTGGCTAATCTGGCCGGCATCCACCTCAACCGGCCATAGGGTTTTGGAAATCTTGCATGTTACTTTGGCCTTGGAACCTCTTAGTGCAAATTTGGCTGTATCATCAATGAGTTCGGCGAGTGAAGCAGCTTTCTTAACCGGCGCGCCTCCCCTAGAAAAGGTAAGCAGTTGTCTGGTGAGTTCACTGGCACGATGCGTTGATTCGATCGACTCTCGTAAGTATTTAGCAATATCTTGATTCTTGTTATACTTCATCTGCGCCAATTGAATATTTGATAATATCGCCGCCAAAATATTATTGAAATCATGCGCAATACCTCCGGCCAGAATCCCCAATGACTCCAATTTATCGGCTCTTGAAAGTTCTTGTTCGGTTTTTTGTTTTTCGGTGATATCCTGGAAAACAGTCACCGCGCCGATAATGGAGCAAGAACTATTGGAAGATTTAATGGGGGAACTATGAGCAGAGATCGGAATTTCTTTTAAATCTCGGGTCACTAAAATTAAATTCCGCGGCATTCTTTGAAATTGAATGGTAGCTTGGGAAGTAATATAGGTAACCGGCTCACTGGTTTTATCATCAATAATAAAAAGGATTTTATCCAACGGTTCATCGACTGCCTCCATTTGTGAATATCCGGTTAAACTCACTGCAGCATCATTAAATAAAAAAATTCGATCTTCGGCATCCGTTGCAATAACCCCTTCCGTTAAGGAGTTCAGGGTTACCATTAATAATTCCCGTTCTTTAGCCAAGGCTTCTTCAAATATAATAAGCTCGGTGATGTCCCGGTGAATGGAGGAAAATTCGGCGATATTACCGGCATTGTCCCGAATCAGTGAAGATTTAATAGACACATAAATTCGAGTGCCGTTTTTACGAATACCGACCGCACAGTTGTCTTCAAAAACCTGTCCCTGATTTAATTTTATTAACCCATCCCCCATACGCTCATGCGATTCGGCAGGGAACGTCAGTAAAAATGATTTTCCCAATACTTCCTCAGCGTTGAAACCATATAATTTTATTGCTCCCTGGTTCCAACTCGTGATCTTGCCATCCAAAGACATACTAATAATTGCATCCGCCGATGTTTCGACAATACCCGCCAATTTTCGATTGGTTTTCTCCGACAATTTCCGTTCGGTGATTTCACGGATAAAAACTGAAATGCCTTCATCGTATGGGTAAACATGGTATTCCAGCCAGACATCTCCATTAAGAATTTCAAAACTGCTGGGAATCCGTTCCTTCATCACTCGATGATATTCATAATAAAATTTGGAGTCAATACCATCCGAATACGTTTCCCAAATTGACTTTCCAATTAACTCGTCCCTCCGCTGCTGATGCAAAAACTTTTCTGCCGTCTGATTGATATAGGTAAACCGCCAGTCCCGATCCAAAGCAATAAAAGCTTCGGAAATACTTTCTAAAATGTTTGCAATTTTTGCATTAGTCTTCTCAACGATTCTTTGGGCATTCACCCTGTCTGAAACATCCAAAAACCAAGCCGCAGCTCCTTGATCACCCTTTTTACCAATAAGCCGAGTGATCCCAAACAAAGTAAAAAATGATAGATAACCGACTATCATTACAGTAAACAATACCGCCAAGCCAAATCGGCAATATAACAAAATCAAAGCCGAGAAAGCGATATTGGCAAAAGTGTGGCCGAATACCCTGCCGTCGACGATTACAGGATAATCGCATTCTAATAACCAAGTTCGGTATGCCCCGGACCATAGGATAGAATATTGAGGACGCCGGAGTTGCCAAGCCCTTCGTGTCGGATCATCCGATGACAAAACATAATTATAACGATTTTTGGCATGGTAATTTGAAACGCTCACCACAACTCGGTCCAACTCCCGGGAATAAAAACCGGCGGTATATTCATGGGGATACGTGCGGATAATATCGTGAAAATCGCTTGCAATTAGTTTTCGAGCCTTACTAATCTCACCTTTTTGAAAACACTTGATTAGTAGAGATTGATGCTCCTTGATTGTCAATTCCAAGATTTTGTCTAAAGTCAACAATCTTTCTTTACTATTTGCCTTCGTTTGATTCCAGGTAAAAAAGCTCATCAGGATAAATATCAATAACCCAAAGATTATAATGTTTACAAATTGATTTCTTTGAACATCCCCAATGAGAGTCTTTTGTTTCATGTTCTTCCTCCGTTTGGTAAAAGACAAATAAGTCTTTTCTGAAATGTATTAATTCTACATCCGCCGGAGAAATCTTCTTAAAATTTTTGCCAAAAATCTTCTTTTTTGTTTCCGCTTATTCTACACCGGCAGGGCCTCCCATTTAAAAATCCGCCCTGCTTCTCCCGGGGATAACTCCGCCAGTTCTTCATAATCGCTGATTCTGCCCACATCCCACCACTGATAGTCACTGATAAAGCCATAAACCGGTATGTTTCGTTCCAACATATAGGGAAAAACATCACCGGGCAGGTCTACCGAATGTCCCCAGGGTTCAAAATGTTCGATATAGGGAAAAATCCGTTGATCCAGTACATAAGCGCCGGTACTAACCGGCCGGTTTAAGTTGGCTTTTTCATAAAATCTTTGAATTCGTTGTTCTTTATCAATTTCGGCGATCCCAACCTCCAAACGGTAAAGAGTGGAAAAACTAACGCTGGCCGGGCCACCCGATTTTTGGTGAAAGTCGATTAACGACCGGTAATCCAAATGGCATATGGTATCCCCGGGCACTACCAAAAATGGACCGCTCCTTTTCTGTAAAAATTGGAACGCCCGCCAAACCTCCCCCGCCTTTCCGGCCGGACTTGCGCCACGGCTGTAATCAATGTGGACACCCCATTTGTCGCCGTCGGCGAAATAATTTTGAATTTGCTCGGCAAAATAGCTGACCGCGATCACAAAGTCCTTTACTCCACTCTCAATCAAAGGCAACATCACCCATTCCAGCAATGGCCTGCCATGAAGCGGCAGCATTGGCTTGGGAACGTAGTTAGTAATCGGGTGTAACCGGGTACCTTTACCGGCTGCCAGAATTAGTGCCTGTACCAATTAGTACCCTCCTCATAATGGTTTCTTCAATCATTTTAGCCGCTCCTTCTGCGCCGCCATATTTTTCGGCCAGCTTCTTCAGTTCCCAGGCTTGATTCTGAAAAGATGCATCAGTTAATACTTGGTGGACCGCATTTCTTAAATGCTCAGAAGTTAAACTGTTTTTTTCAAGCAAAATCCCGGCTCCATATTGGGCCAGCACTGTTCCATTATCCTCCTGTTCACCTATGGAGGGAATGACCACTGCCGGTCTGCCGCAGGCGATACAGTTCATTAAGGTTGAAGAACCGCCGTGAAATACGATTACGTCACTGGCTTTAATCAGTTCGGTCCCTGGTACGAAGCCGCGGATTACCACGTTATCCGGCCGATGATAGCCGGATAATTTCTCAGTGGAGATGGCCAGTCCCGTAGATATTAACCCTTTAACCTCAGGTAGCTCACGGAACATATCCAGCGCTAAATGGAGAAAATCCTCTCCAATCAGGCTGGAACCACCGCCGATTGTCACATAAATCAAGGGCTTATCCGGCGTACCGACATACTTTTGTTTTAAAACAGCCTGCTCAGGCAATTGATTTGGGGACTCGGCCAGTAATGGTCCGGTAAAACGAATTTTATCCTTTATTTTAGCGAACCATTCGCCCAAACTTGTGACATCTGTATCTCCCGCTATCTCAGGCATTCCCTCGAGCAGTATCAAGGAAACCGCATTCATAGTCCGGCTTATTATTTGGCTAAAATCTTCCTCAGCCGCGATTTCCCGGATTAAACTTTTCATCTTATCTAAAAATTGAACTTTTGCGCTTTCATCCCCGGGCATTCGCTTCATAAAGTGATTCAATGTTTTTTGGCCATGCGGCTGTAAAAAAACCATCACGCATGGTATACCGCAAAGGCCGGCGCTAAAGGCTGCGGTTGGATTGCCGCAAAGCAGTAGATCGGGTTTTTCAATATTGACCGCTTCTTTTTCAGCCCGGGTTAAGATTTTTAAAATCTTTTCAATATTTACCAAAGCGCGTTCCCGGTAGGATGGATCTTCTATTTCAGCAGGACTTTTTGGAAAAACAATCTCCGGCATTTGCGGCAGGGAAAGCAGATCAAATTGATAATCCTTTAGCACCGGTATTAATTTTTCGCCCGCCAGAAATTTGATCTGATGTCCTTTGTGCTCAAGCGCCTTGGCGATGGCCGCCACCCGCATAGTTTGCCCCAAAACGGTCCCTGAGCCAAATTGAGTCGAACATAATACTTTCAATTACTTTCTCACCTTAATTTCTATTGGATTTATAAAGAATTTACCGATATTTTCCCCTGTCCAAATAAAAAAATGCAAAGGTGTATGACCTTTGCCAGACTCGGAGCCGGGAGTCTTATACTAATTTGGATTTGGGTTTATTTTNTTGTTTTAAGGGCCTTTGCCGCAAAGGAAGTTTCCGTGATTTTTTCGTAAGGCACCGGTGTCTGAAGCTCTCCCGCTTCCTTCATAATTCCCTGCATTAATTCAAAGGACTTTTTCTTTAACAACGGGTCCGTATTCCAAGTATCCTGATTCTTATACCTAGCCGCAACCACTGTCAGCAGTTCTTCGCTGGTGTCCGGGAAAGAAGCTTGAATGGCTTTGGCGATTTCCTCCGGAGTGTGTTTTGCCACCCAAAGCTGTCCTTTATACAGTGCATTGGTAAATTTCTGAATCAGCCCGGCGTTCTTTTTCAGAAAACTCTTTTTAGAAAAATAGGCAGTATAAGATACTTCACCGCTGTCTTTACCGATGGAGGCAACCACATACCCCTTTCCTTCCTTTTCAATCATGGATGCAGTCGGTTCAAATAATGCGACATAATCGCCCTGGCCGTTTAAGAAAGCCGGTGCCATCAGGGCAAATTGGATACTGGTGTTTACCTCTACGTTTTTCCCCGGCTGCAGGCCTTGGCGTTTCAGTACGTACTCCAAGGTCATCTCGGGCATACCGCCCGTACGGCCGCCGATAATCGTTTTACCCTTTACATTTTCCCACTTAAAGTTAGGTTCCGGTTTTCGCCCCACCAAAAACGAACCGTCCCTGTTGGTTACCTGGGCAAATATCACCGGATAATCGGTTTTCCCCTCATTATAAACATACAAGGTAGCCTCCGGACCGCCGAACCCGATATCCGACTGACCGGAAAGTACTGCGGTCATTACTTTATCCGTGCCCGCACCATTAGTGAGTTCCACATTTAGCCCTTCGGCGCTGAAAAATCCCAAGTTGATCGCAGCATATTGCGGAGCATAAAATACCGAATGAGTTACTTCATTGAGCCTGACTTTGATCAAACTCTCTTTGCCCATACTTGGTATAGTTAAGCATAGGCTAAGGATAAATACTGCCAACAGTAAATACTTTTTCACAAACATTCTCCTTCCTTACGTTACTAAATCTTTTGTAGCCCTGGGTACTATATGCTAAAACCATAATAATGGTTAATTATCGGGTCAATACCATGTACCATTTAGGCAACTAAAAACGCCTATTCAACCTAACTCTCGCCCTTCCCCGTAGATGCTGATCTTATCATCGGTTCACGTGGAAGGGTAACCTTAGCCGTTGCAGGTATAAAAACAAATCTTCTCAACGCTTTATCAAAAACCGTTCCAAATACACCACCGCCTGATACATAGCTGCTGCAGCCACCGCCAATATCATTACACTGGCCATCACCAAGTCGAGTTGAAAAACCTGGCCGCCATAGACAATCAAATAGCCGATCCCGGCCTTGGAAACCAAAAATTCTCCGACGATCACCCCGACCCATGATAAACCGACATTAATTTTTAAGGCGTTGATGATCGTCGGAAACGAAGCGGGAAGGATCACTTTAGTAAAAGTTTGCCGCTTGCCGGCCCCAAATGTTTGCACCAGTTTAACCTGATCCTGATCGACCGCCAGAAAACCGTTCAATACTTCCAAAATCGTTACAATCAACGAAATCGCCAGGGCCATGGCAATGATAGCACTAGGTCCCGCGCCGATCCAAACGATAAAAATCGGCGCCAAGGCGATTTTAGGAAGGCTGTTCAAAATTACCAGATACGGTTCGCAAACTTTAGCTAAAAAGTCCGACCACCACAAAAAAGCAGCAATCATCGTCCCAAAAATGGTCCCCAACAGAAAACCGACTACTGTTTCGCCGCAGGTAATTCCGATATGCCCAAACAGCACCCCTTGATGGTAGAGATTCATAATTGTGTGATAAATCCGAGACGGCTGACTGGTTAAAAAAGCATCAATCAATTTCCAGCTGGCCAATAGTTCCCATATGGCAAAAAAGCCGATTAAAATCAGAATTTGAATTAAGTAAATTACCGTTTTCTTCAGCTTGAGCCTTGTCAAATAGGCACGCTGCTCCGGGGAAATTTCCTCGGTGACGTCCTCTGTTTTAAACCAGTTACGCATGAACATCAAGGTCCTTCCAGATTTCATTGAAGTAAAGTTTAAACTCCACCGCATTACGGGAGCTGATGGGAGTCCGTTTTTCACAATTGAGCTGAATATCATAGATTTTTTTGATTACTGCGGGTCTTTGGGATAATACAATCACCCGGTCAGCCATGCTGATACTCTCAGCGATGTCATGGGTAACCATGAGAGCCGTCTTATGCTCTTTTTTGATGATGCCGTAGATATCTTCCGTTACCAGAAGGCGGGTCTGATAATCCAAGGCGGAAAAAGCCTCATCCAAAAGCAATATTTCCGGTTGTACCGCCAGAGTCCGGATCAGTGCCGCCCTTTGCCGCATCCCCCCGGAAAGCTGCCGGGGATATTTATCTTTAAAATCGAATAGCCCGTATGTTTTCAGTAAATCCATTACAAAGACTTTGGATTTTTTGGTTAAGGATTTCCGGATCTCCAGGCCCAAATAAATATTCTCCAGGATAGTCCGCCATTCAAAAAGATAATCTTTTTGCAGCATATAACCGACTTTGGCCGATGTTCCGCAAACGGGCTGCCCCTCAATTAAAATTTGACCGCCGGTTGGTTTCAAAAGACCGTCAATCATCGAAAGCAGCGTTGATTTCCCGCAGCCGCTGGGTCCTACAATGCACACAAATTCTCCTTTATTCACCGTAAAATCAACATTTTCCAGAGCGTGAATTTCTCCGTTCAGCGAATGGTACTTCATGCTTAAATTGGCAACCTCGATGATGCTTTGCAGCCAAAACACCTCCGGTTTTTAAAACTTCTCCAAATCTACCGTATAGGATATTCGCCTGCCCGTTCCAAGGTAACCTTTTCGAAAGATTACAAAAAAACCGATCTTAACCTAGTTTTTAAGTTAAAATCGGCCTGTTCATTTTAACCTCGATCCGGCAAGTAAGTGACAATTTTTCTGCAATGGCGCAGAAAAATTGGCCGGATCGGGTTCATTGTCTGAATTCGGCAAGTTTAAATCCGCCTGAGGTTTTTGGGTTACTTGCCGGATTCAAGTTTGATCCAGCTAATGATCTAAAAAAGTCCAAATCTCCGGCAGTTTTGCAGTTACTGCTTGATTATTACCTAATTTATTACCGCATCATTAATTTTAATAATTTTAATTTGTTTTTATAAGGCGGATATCTCAAAGGAATGTCGAATAGGGTAGACTTTTTCAAAATGCTTTTTTGATGCGAAAAGGTATCAAAGCTTGCTTTGCCGTGATAGCCACCCATGCCGCTGTCTCCCACCCCGCCGAACGGCATGTAAGAGGTTGCCAGATGTACGATAGTATCATTGATACAGCCGCCGCCGAAGGAAATATTTTGAATAACAAACCTTTCTCTTTCCTGGTTATTCGTAAAGAAATAAAGTGCCAGGGGTTTGGGATGACTGGTAACGATAGCAACAACTTGGTTCAGGTCTTCAAATTCAAGTACCGGAAATACGGGTCCGAAGATTTCCTCTTGCATAACAGGTTTATCCCAGGTCACCTGATCGAGAATAGTCGGGGCTATCTGGTTGGTTTGTTCTTTATACTTCCCGCCGACCACAACATTTTCATTTTGTATAAGTCGTAAGAGCCGGTTAAAATGTTTATCATTAATAATCTTTGGATAGTCGGGACTGCTTAAGGGATCTGAACCGTAAAACTCTTCAATATACTGATTCATTTTAGTAATCAGGGCATTTTTGACGCTTTTATGCACCAGTAAATAATCAGGTGCCACGCAAGTTTGTCCTGCATTCAAAAACTTTCCCCACACGATTCGTCTTGCCGCCATATCCAGATTCGCGCTTTCATCGACAATGCATGGACTCTTACCGCCTAACTCCAGCGAAACCGGCGTTAGGTGCTTTGAGGCTGATTCCATAACTACCTTGCCCACTGATACGCTGCCGGTAAAGAAAATATAATCAAATTTCTCATCCAGTAATGTTTTATTGGCCTCTCTGCCGCCTCTTACGACCGTGATATAGGTGTCGTCGAAATTTTCATTGATAAGTTGTTCAATGATTGCAGCAGTATGGGATGAATACTCCGATGGTTTTACGATTGTGCAATTTCCTGCCGCTATGGAGCCTATCAAGGGCGCAATCGTTAATTGAAACGGATAGTTCCAAGGCGACATGATGAGTACGATGCCATAAGGCTCCGCATATTGACGGCTCACGGATAAAAAATGAGTGATGGGGGTTTTAACTTTCCTTGGTTTGGCCCAATTTCGAAGGTGTTTAATGACATATTCCAGTTCCTCCAGCACGATGCCGATTTCGGTGGCATAGGCCTCAAACGGAGCTTTGTTCAAATCCTTTTGTAAGGCCTCAATAATTTCTTTTTCATGAGTCAAAACCGCTTGTTTAAGAAGCGTAAGATTGCTGATACGATAATCAATTCCTTTGGTAATGCCCTTTTCAAAAAAAATTCTTTGTTTTCCTACAACTTCATGAATGGTACTCATTTTTTCCACCTCGATTACAAAAATTAGGTTTTGGCCTTAATTTACTCTTTAATCAACTGATAAATTGCAATTAAATCATTGCGGGAGAGGATTTTCGGCACGGGATAAAGCGGATTGGCTTCGTTCAAAGCCCGTTTTACCATCAATGGTATATCGCTGTCAATAATGCCGCTTATTTTACCCGGTATATTCATATTTCTATTAAGGCTCTTAATGGCTTCAATGAACCTTTCAGCCTTTTGCGCAACCGTATCAGACGGCTTAGCAATTTCGACAAGGTCGGCCAGTTCTGCCAAAGGCTTATAAACCGTTTCTCCATAATACTCAAGCACATAAGGCAAAATAACCGCATTGGCAAGTCCATGAGGTATTCCGTATAATCCACCCACCGCATGAGCGATTGCATGAACATTTCCAACATAGGCACGGGTAAAAGCAACTCCGGCGTAATACGAAGCCTTTAGCATATTTTCCCGCGCCATAAGATTTGTACCATCGGAATATGCATTCATGATGTTTTCAAAAATCAGTTTTACAGCCTTTTTACTTAAAAACCTGGTTTCACGGGTATTACTTTTTCCGATATAGGCTTCGATCGCATGGGTCAAAGCGTCAATCCCCGTTGTTGAAGTGATAGCGGGGGGCAACCCAACCGTCATCAATGGATCAAGGACAGCATAATGAGAAATAAGCGCCAAATCATTAATCACATACTTTTCATGAGTGCTGCTATCCGTAATAACTGCGGCAACTGTAGCTTCACTCCCTGTACCGGCCGTTGTCGGAATTGCAAAAAACGGCGGTATCTTTTTTCTGACTTTTAGCAACCCTTTAATCTGAGAGATGCTCTTGCCGGGTTTTACGGCAAGTGCGCCAACCCCTTTGGCACAGTCCATTGAAGAACCTCCGCCAAAAGCAACAATTCCCTCACATTGATTTGTTTTATATAATTGCAACGCTTGCTCTACATTTTCAATAGTAGGATTGGGAACAGTTTTGTCGTAAACTGCAAAAGCTACGCCATTATCGGCTAGACTTTTAAGAAATCCACTCATGAGCCCCAGGGATGCAATACCGTTGTCAGTTACTACCAAAACATTGTGAATCCCTTTTGACTTTATCAGTTTCGCAAGTTTATTCAAACTGTTCTGCCCTTCAAGTAATTCCGGTTTACGCCAAGGCAGGAAATATGAAAATGCTCGTAAACAAAATTGATACATTCGGCAATAAAGTTGATACATAAACGTGTCCCTTCTTTTATATTGATAATGGCCGTCATATTTGGGCGATCCGTTTTGCTAAGGGTCTCTCCGGGCATCGTCTTCTAGATATCCTTTTTGCAGTTTTGTTCAAATTATATACTAAACGTATTAAAATTGTATAGAAAAATTTGTAATTACTTTATGTTTCAGTTACCATAAGGCTATTTGTCACGGTGAAACCATTTCATCGATTCTAGCCCTTTTATCCTTTATCCAATCGGATAATCATCAACTGAAAAGGAAATTATAAATTCTGTATTTAAAGTAAGGAGTGTTCAGCTTGAATAAAAAACTTTATCCCACAATAACGATTCTATGTCTAGTTCCCTTCATCATGGTTTTAGGCAACTCCATGTTGATCCCGGTTCTGCCGAAAATCCAAAAAGAACTTCATGTGGGACTGGTCCAAGTGGGATTATTAATAACAGTCTTCTCCGTCCCTGCCGGTATCGTGATCCCTTTTGCCGGAATGCTGTCTGATCGTATCGGCCGGAAGAAAATCATGTTTCCAGCTTTACTCGTTTATGGAGTTGGAGGAATACTCGCGGGAGTATTTGCCTTGATGTTTAAAGATAAAGCTTTCCCCTTTATTATCGGGGCCCGAATCATTCAAGGTATTGGCGCGGGTGGAACTTATCAGTTAGGAATGGCCTTGGCCGGAGATTTGATTCAATCCAATGAACGGTCAAAAATTTTGGGGTTGCTGGAAGCATTCAACGGCCTGGGGAAAGTAGTCAGTCCTTTGGCTGGTGCGGCCCTAGCCTTGATCACATGGTACATGCCGTTCTTTGTATACGGAGTATTGGCTATTCCGATTGGTTTCTTAATTTTATGGCTAGTAAAAGAGGATATCCAAAAACTAAAGCAACAAGTCCAGCCGATTCCTAAATACTTTCAAGATTTACTAAAAATTTTCAAAACCAAAGGAGGGGCGCTGGCTATTGCCTTTGTCAGCGGCTTTTTGGCGTTGTTTGCGCTTTTCGGATTACTCAGCTTTTTCGCGGATGTTTTAGAGAAACAATTTCATATCGATACGTTTCCCCGGGGTTTGATTTTGGGCATTCCGGTTCTGATTATGGCCATCACTGCCTATGTTCTGGGAACTGTGATGCAACAGCAACTCACCCGGATCATAAAATGGGCGGCAGTGATAGGATTGTTTTTTTTAGCCGCCGGACTCGCTTTATTTTGCCCGGTCAAAAGCCTCTGCTGGTTAACCATCGCCGCTTCAATCCTGGGACTTGGGACCGGAGCCGTCTTACCCTCCCTGAATACTTTGATTACTTCTTCCGCCCCCAAAACCGAACGGGGTCTGGTCACTTGTTTATACGGAACCGTGCGCTTCTTCGGAGTGGCGATTGGCCCGCCCCTTTTCGGATTGGCCGAAAAAATCTCCAAACCGCCGATCTTCTTTTCCACCGCCGGGGTTTGCATCATTTCCGGCTTATTATTTCTATTTCTGGTCAACCCCAGCAAGATTATTCCGCCAGAAATTCAAAAATAGGGCCGGGATATTACTTCAGTTTTACCGTCATCACCGTTGTGTTGAGATCGACGTCGCCATAGCTAAAATTAATGGTCTCAATCCGAGCAATATTGGTGATGATCATTGGAATCACCAATGATTTGACTTTTTCTTTTAGTAAATCCATATCAAAGGCCAATAGTTTAGCGCCGCTTTTTACGACTTGATTGCGGTGAACCAGGCTCTCAAAGCCGTTTCCCTTCAGGTTGACAGTGTCGATCCCGATGTGGATGATGACTTTCAAGCCTTCACGGGTTCTGATTCCAATGGCATGTTTGGTGGGAAAAACACTGTCGACAACACCATCGACCGGGGAATAAATAATCCCTTCCTTCGCTTCGAAGGCCATACCGTCCCCCACCATTTTAGCCGCAAAAACTTGATCAGGAACAGCGGTGAGGGGCATTGCGTTTCCGATCACCGGCGAGCTGAACTCCACTACTTTATTCCTTAGAAAAAAACGAAACATCAAATTCCTCCTATTAAAATCATGCTGTATGCAGCAGAATAAATCATATTTTTATCCACAAAGAACCCAATGTCAAATTCCAATTTTTGTGGCGTTATCCCCTTCTTTGATAAGGGTTCTGATATGACTAACGATTGGGTCGGCCATGGTGCCCACCACAATCTGATAATTATTGCCGGACATTTTTAAGATATTTGCTGCCCCCAACTCCATCAGCCGCTTTTCATTGACCCGCTTGCTATCCTTTGCCTCCAAACGGATCCGGGTAACACAAGCATCGATGACAATAATGTTAGTAGAGCCGCCCATCGCTTTCAATAAAGCGACACAACGTTCCTTCAGCTCTGTGATGCTTAATCCCACCAGGTTAACTGATTCTTCTTCATCTAGCCGTCCCGGAGTGGGGATGTTCCATTTTTTGATAGCGTATAGAAAGATAAAATAATATAAAACTCCGTACCCTAACCCAAATAATAGCAGAAGCAAAGGCTTACTGGCTATCCCAAAATTTAATACATAATCGATGGTCCCGGCTGAAAAACCGAAACCGGAACGAATCCCCAGCATTGAAACAACAGCCAGTGATAGTCCGGTTAAAGCCGCATGAATCAAATATAACAACGGTGATAAAAACATGAAAAGAAACTCGATCGGCTCGGTAATCCCAGTCAAAAAGGAGGTAAAAGCCACACTGAGCAGCATACCGGTAATGGCTTTGCGGTGTTTTCTACGGGCAGCAACGATCATTGCGATACAGGCAGCCGGCAAGGCAAACATCATAATCGGGAAGAAGCCGGTCATAAAAGTACCCGCATTCGGATCACCGGCAAAAAAACGAGTTAAGTCGCCATGGATAAACTTGCCGTTTGCGGCTTGAAATTGTCCAAACTGAAACCAGACAATGGTGTTCAGAACATGGTGTAATCCGAACGGAATCAACAAGCGGTTACAAAAGCCAAAAAAGAAACCGCCGATATAACCGGAGCCGGCAATATTATTGCCGATAGCATTGATCACTTGCTGAATAGGCGGCCAAACCCAGCCGGTAATTACCCCCAGTACCAATGCGCATAATGAGGTAAGAATCGGGACAAAACGTTTACCGCCGAAAAATCCCAGGTAAGACGGGAGTTTTATTAAATGATATTTATTATAAAGTAACCCGGCCAACACTCCTACGACCAAACCGGATATAACACCGGTATTGATGGTCGAATCAAAGGTCAAGGCGACACTCGTTAAAATAAGATGGCCTACTAAAGCGGCCAATCCGGCAATGCCGTTATTCTCCTCCGCCAAACCGCTGGCGATGCCGATTGCAAATAGAATTGACAAATTATTATCTTTAAAAATAATATCTCCGGCTGCATACATCCATGGAATATTTAAAAGATCGGGAGCTCCCAAGCGTTTTAAAAGGGCCGCCGCCGGTAGGACAGCAATCGGGGCCATCAATGCCTTTGATAATTTCTGCAACTTGGCAAGAATATTGTATTGAAATAGCAATCGGCATCACCTCACTTTTACTGAAACTGTTTTTAACATGACAGAATTGCTTCCGGCTAGCGGATGGAATAATTAGAGATATTTTTTAATCTCTCGATATGCATTGCAATATAACCGACTTCTGCCGTAGTAACCGTAAGGTTGGTCTCCTCTTCCAAGAGTTTTGCCACTTTTTGAGCCAGTCTGAAAGATGATTTATACATTTTTTTAATGGAAGACAATAAATCGTTTTTAATAGGAATATTCTGGGTAATTCGTTCAATTGCAAAACGGAGATGGGTAATAAAACGGGCGTAATCAATCGACTTGCGATCAATTTCCAGGTTAAGCTCGTCTTCGATAATCTCCATAATGGAATTACAGAGGTAAGTATATTTTATAGTAGTCGAGAGTTTCCCTTGATTCTTCAATGAGTGAACATGGAGGGCGATAAAACCGGCTTCACTGTCGGGAATCTCAATTCCAATATTTTTTTCAAGTATGGCAACCGCTTTCCTTGCTATCGACACTTCTCGAGGGTACAAGGTCTCGATTTCAATCATAAACGGGTTATCAATTTTATCGCTGTTTTTTAAGCGATAGACCGCAAAAGCGATATGATCAATAAAGCGGACATGAATTTCGTCACCAACCGGCTGTCCGGTCTCGATACTGATCATGGCAATGATTTCTTCACAGATTCCCACTAGGCTGGCATCGATTTTAGAAATCAGTTGGTTAAACTTGGAACTGGTTTCTTGATTGTCGATAGCAAATATTTTTTCAAACGGATCACCCGGTTCAAGACAGTCGCCTTCCCTTCTGCCAAATCCCAGCCCTTTCCGGATTAAAATTTTTTCTGTACCTTGATCTTCGGCTAAAATAACATTATTATTAAAAACCTTGCGTACAATATATTGAGCCGGTTGCATCCCCAAACCTCCCGCCCTCTTTTGGGTATCATTAATGGGTAAAATTATTATAACATATTGAAAAATGTACTTGCCGGATCGAGGTTTAATTTATTCCATCGACACCTGCAGGAATTTATTAAAAAAAAACAAAGATAGTAAGACGATATTTATTTTACAATTTATCAATTATGCATGAATCCGTCAAGTAACTTCAAAATCCTTTAAAATTAAAAACTTGGCGGAACGAGGCTAAAAGTAAAGGCGGGATGCGGATGAAAGAGTTTACAATGCGAATTACAAATGAGACCGGTCTCCATGCCCGCCCGGCAGCCCGAGTAGTCATCCTTGCCACCAAATTCAAGTCGCAAATATACGCCCTCAAGGATGGCGAAAAAGCAGACTTAAAAAGTTTACTGGCTCTCTTAAGTCTGGGTATTTGCCAAAATGATCAAATCACTATCCGAGCGGAAGGAAAGGACGAAAACCGGGCCGTCAAATTGATTACTATGTTATTGAACGAATTAAACCAGCAATAAATAATACCAATTCAATTCCATATTTTTTAACCTGAATCCGGCAAGTGACTTCATTAATTCGTATCAAATAAGAATTTGCCGGATCGAGGTTTAACTTAATTGTCACATCATCTTGACACAACCTGGGGAATCCGTTAAAATATAGTTAATAAATAATGTAATCGTTTGATTATCTATTCTCAGCGTGCGACGTAAAGGCAAGAGCTGAAAGGATTATTCCTTTTGGCTCTTTTTTTTGTCTTAAAATTCATTAATAGGAAGGATGGTGATGGGTAATAACTGCTATCCGGAGCCCGCACGTGTGCAAGCATTCGGTTCCGGCGGTTAATTTTTAAAGTCTTACCATAATTCACAAATTAATTAGGAGGTGTATGTTTTGAGAAAGTCACGTTTTTTAGTTGTTTTCTTAGTTCTAATGGTAATGGTCGGTGTTTTAACAGCAGCTACCAGTTTTGGCGCAGAAAAAGTCACCTTAACCTTAGGTTCCTGGCGATCAGATGATGTCGATGCCATTCATAAAGTATTAGCTACTTTTTCCGCAAAATATCCCGATATTGACATCAAGTTCAACCCAACCAACCCGCCGGATTATAACGCCGTATTGCGCACCCAATTAACCGGCGGCACCGGTCCGGATCTGATGTATCTGCGTTCTTTCAAAGTCAGCGCCGACTTATATAAAGATGGATTTGTAGCGTCGCTTACCGATATGCCGACATTGAAATCAAACTACACCGAGGGTAACTTAAGCCCCTGGACCAATGATAAAGGCGTAATCTACGGTTTACCGTTCATGGCTGTTTCTCACGGTATTTATTACAATGCCGACCTGTTCAAAAAGTATAAGATTAAAGTCCCCACCACCTGGCAGCAATTGATAGCCGCCGCCAAAAAGCTGAAAGCTGCCGGCGTGATTCCATTTTCCAACGGTTCCAAAGATCAATGGGATATGAATGAGACCGTCTTCATGAATCTGCTCCCGGACTTTATTGGAGGCAGAGCATCCCGTTTGGAATATGAAACCGGCAAAGTGCCGTTTAATGATGCCAAAATGGTCGCAGCATTCCAAGCCATTAAGGATATCGCCCCTTATTTGCCGGCCGGGCAAGAGGGTGTTTCCTATTATGATGCCCAGCAACTATTCCTCCTTGGTAAAGCCGCTATGTTCTTCGGCGGTTCCTGGGATGTTGCCATGTTTGAAAAAACCGCTCCCGGTTTCAACTGGAGTATTATGGCCGCTCCGGCTCCGTCCGGCAAAAAGACCATTGTTTGTTTCCATCCGGATTGCGGTATCGGTATTAACAAAGCATCCAAATACCAAAAAGAAGCCCGGGTATTTCTTGAATGGTTAACCAGTAAAGAAGCCGCTCAAATCTTAGCGGATGAAGTTCCCGGTTTTTATCCGTTGTCTAAAAATGGTAGCGCTTTAAAGGTTAAGAGCGTTCATGCCAGTCAATTCTTAGCAATCAGTAACGGTAAAGAAACCGACTTGCGCTTTGATTGGCCGGTCATCATGGATGCACCTCAGGGCAAACCCGATGGTTATACTCTGACCCAAACTGCCGCCCTTGCTGTCGCAAAAGGAGCTATGACTCCGAAACAGGCTGCCGATTCCATTCAGGCCGGATTGGCCCAATGGTATGCACCGACCCAACACTTTAAATAATACGTATCCACAAGTATATTTTTAAGAAGTTGCCTGGTATAGAGTAATTTATTTTATACCAGGCACTTTTCTCAATCTTTCTGAAAACCGCTCAAAACGGATATCAGTGAAATCAAAGAGAATTTAATACACCTGGCTGGAACCCAAGTGAGTTTTCATACTACGTTGCGCTTAAAAGTATATTTAAGCAAAGATCTGTGTGTGAAACGTAGCGCAACTGATGAATTAAATGCCAATTTACTCGTAATATACTTCAATTTTCGTTATAAATTGGTATCAATAAAGGAGTTAATTATGGAGCAAAAAACCTTACTGAACATTCCCACATTGCTCAAAGGAAAAAAGCGAAAAGCCAAAGATTATTGGTTTCTTTATACGCTGCCTGCTCTTGTTATATATATTTGGTTTATGGCCTTTCCCTTGTTTAATTCAATGCGTCTGAGCCTCTATACCGGCTCGGGATTTGTTCCCACCCATTTCGTCGGAATAAAAAACTATATCGATTTATTTACCAACCCCATCTACCGGGATCGCTTAATCGGAGCATTGATTCACACCTGCATTCTCTTCGCGATCTGTATGGGAGTCCAAAATACTCTCGGTTTAATGTTTGCCAACATTCTTTCCGGTTCCCTAAAAGGCCGTTCGATTTTTCGCACGGTAATCTTTTTACCGGTCACCTTATCGGTCCTAGTAACCGGGTTTTTATGGCGGTTGATTTTAAATCCCAATTGGGGCGCTCTAAACCAAGTCCTCTCCATGCTGGGATTGACCCAATTCTCAAGTTACCCTTGGTTGGGTGAGCCCAAGGTCGCCATGATCATCGTTGGGCTGGTTACGGCCTGGCAATGGGTAGGGATACCGACCATGATATTTCTGGCAGGATTTCAAGGCATATCGGAAGATTTATTTGAAGCGGCCAGCATCGATGGGGCTTCACGGCGGCAAGTGTTTTGGAAGATTAAAGCTCCTTTACTGATGCCGGTGATCGGTTTAGTTTCCATTTTAACCTTTGTAGGAAACTTTAATGCCTTCGACATTGTATTCGGCTTGGAAAATGCCAACGGCGCCCCCGATTATTCCACCGATATCATGGGAACGTTCTTTTACCGGATCGGCATCGCCGGGCAGCATCCAATCGGCGAGCCCAACATGGGGGTTGGCGCTAGTATCGCCACGGTTATCTTCTTTATTCTATTAACCGGTGTTACCTTCTGGATGATTTCCCAAAACCGGAATAATAAAAAATCTGAATAAATGGAGTCATTATCATGAAAGAAAGAAAGATCATTATCAGCCATTATATCATTCTCTCCATCTGGGCGCTCATCGCCTTGTTCCCGGTCTGGACCATGCTGGTGAACTCCTTCAAAAAGCAAATGGATATTTTCCGAAACCCATTTGCCTTTCCAGCTCCACTAAATTTTGACGGATATCTTTATGTATTCCGGGAAAGCAATTTTTTACTTTACTGTTGGAATACCATATTGATTACCGGAATATCCATCGTCTGTGTTCTTTTCATTGGTTCGCTGGCAGCTTATGCCCTGGCTAACTGGAAAGGGCTGCCCTCCAAACTCATCTATCTGCTGTTTTTAGCGGGTATTATGATTCCCATTCGTTTGGGTACCATCAATATTTTTCAGATTATCCGTTCATTGAACATGATGGGTTCGGTTTATGGTTTGATTCCGGTCTATATCGCCTGGGGACTCCCCATGGCTGTTTTTATCCTCACCACGTTTATTCAGGATTTACCCGGCGAATTGATGGAATCTGCATCGATCGACGGGGCTTCCAAATTCCGCAGCTATTGGAGTATTGTGCTTCCATTGGTTCGACCGGCATTGGGAACTGTGGCTATCTTCAATCTGATTAATATCTGGAACGATATCTGGTTTCCTTTAATCTTCAATTTAAAGGAGGACCAACGCACACTGCTGCTCGGAGTAACCTACTTTTTTGGAACCTATCAGACCGACTGGACCAAAGTATTGGTAATACTTACATTAGCTACATTGCCTATCTTAGCCCTTTATGTGATTATGTCGAAACAATTTATTAAAGGATTAACAGCCGGTGCCGTAAAAGGATAACCCGTATTTTAAAACGGAAAAGATGACCATGTTGTGTCCAAGGTTATATTGAACGGTTCAGCCGGGATGTAACCGCCCGGATTCAAAAGTATAGGAAAAAATAAAACCACAACGCCTGCAAAATATTAAAGAGCCGCCAAGAGATGAATAAAACCATCTTTCGGCAGCTTTTTGTTTTTCAGATTAGAACGCCGCAGGTTGCAGGTAGATTGATTATTCCAATCTATTTTACGTTTTTGATCCTAAAACTTTATCATACTTTTAGGCAATAACACTATTACTGTGTTTCCCACATTTATCTCCCCAAACCGCGATAATTTGATGTTCCTGTTCCACTTGAATCACTTCGCAGCAATTGCTGCAATCGTTACAGTCAAACGTGGCAGGAATGAAAGTAAGCAACAATTTTTCAAAGCCCCGAAACTTTGAGGCATTATTGATCCTTTTAAACTGTTTTTGAGCGAGTATCGCGGCCCCAATAGCTCCCATTACGTTATAATGGGGAGGTATAATAATTGATGTTCGTAATTCTCTTTCAAATGCCGCCTTAATCCCTTTATTGGCAGCTACTCCTCCCTGAAAGAGGATCGGAGCCGTTAGCTGTTTGTCCCGGGCTAGATTGTTCAAATAATTTCTGACCAAAGCCTCACATAAACCATTAATAATCTCCGCTTTGGAAAAGCCGAATTGTTGTTTGGCAATCATGTCGGACTCGGCAAAAACAGTGCATCGTCCGGCAATCCTAACTTTTTTAGTGGCCGTCAGCGCCAAATCGCCGAATTCTTCAATGGGTATTTTCAATCGTTCCGCCTGATGATCCAGGAAAGAACCTGTTCCGGCAGCACATACTGTATTCATAGCAAAATCGGTCACTATCCCGTTTTTAATCATGATGATCTTTGAATCCTGACCACCAATCTCCAAAATAGTTTTAACATCCGGAGTAAAGTGAATAGCTGCAGTGGCGTGAGCGGTAATCTCGTTTTTGACGATATCCGCTCCCAATATTGTCCCCGCCAGCAGCCTACCGCTACCGGTCGTTCCCAAACCAAGTACTTTCAAACTTCCCATTTCAATCAGCATACTCTTCAGGCCATCCTGGATTACTTGAATAGGTTGGCCGTCATTGCGTAAATATTTTGAAATAACTATAGTTCCTTGTTCATCCAATCCGACAATATTAGTACTGACGGACCCCACATCGATACCGAGAAATACCTTTTCCATTGCTGCATTTACCAACCTTCCTTTAATAGCTCTTTACGGATAAGCCAATACCGGACCCATATAGGAAAAGTGATTATTTTCACCGGACTGCTCCTCCTTTTGGGCGCTCAACATATCCATAAAAGCTTCCAACCGGGTCTTCAAATGACCATCTTCACTATGTTCGTCCAAGGTAATTTGCAGCAGCGGTTTCTTGGAAGCAGCTGCAGCCGCTTGGAGATTTAACAATTTAATGGCGATCGAATCCGGTCCGCACCCAAAGGTGGTGGCGTAAATAATGCCGTCAATCCCGGGATCTTCAAGAAAATTAAGGCCGGCCCCAAGCAGGATACGCCCAAAATTCCAAAATAAAGGCCTATTTAATCTTCGAAGTTTGTTTTCGATCAAATCCGAGTCAATCATTTCCCAAGTAGATAAGCCGGCCCCGAGATTGGATAATTTGCCAATTATACCTTTACTGATAAAAGGATCGTAGAGCGTATAGGCATAACCTAACAAGCCGAGTTGAATATTGCTCTTTTTGGTTGAAAATTCACGACGGCAACCTGCCTCCGCCTCCGGAACGGTTAAATGTTCTTGGCGGCATTGTAATAAAGTCTGCTCCCAATGGTGATTCGCTTGCTGTTCAGCCCGGTGAAATTCATGGCTGGTTTTTAATTTTAGTTTGGGATATTTGAGTACCTTAACAGAAAGACCGTTACAAGTTACTTCCGGTGAAAACAAAGCGCTATCACCGAGGCCGGTGGTATGTTTTACGATCTCCGGTAAGCCAGTCAATTTGGGGCAAAAAAAATCACGGTTTCCTTTGCAAAGCATTCTGGGAACCAGGATCAAGTCCACTTTCTGCTCCATTAGATTGACAATATGGCCGAGAAAGATTTTTAGCGGCAGGCAAAATTCATGAGGAATCAATTTCCCGCCTGTATTAATCATCTCTTTACAACTGTCACCGGAGATAACGACTTCCATTCCGAGAACGTTTAGGAACTGTTGCCAATAAGACAAGTGATAGGAGGCAAACAGTGTATTTGGAATACCTATTTTCATGATCGGTTACCCTTTCGGTTTAAACAACAAAGCTCCCAAAAAGCCAAAGATAATCGCCGCCGATATGCCGGCGCTGGTTATTTCGAAGATACCGGTGATAACTCCGATAGCTCCATCGCGCTCAGCCTCAAATAAGGCTCCTTTGACCAGCGAGTTGCCAAAACTACTGATCGGCACCGAAGCTCCGGCTCCGGCAAATTTGATCAAAGGATCATAAAGATTAAACCCCCCCAGGATCGCCCCGATTACGACTAACGTGCACATGGTATGAGCCGGGGTCAGTTTGAAAACATCCATCATGATTTGGCCGATAACGCAAATGCCTCCGCCCACTAAAAAGGCGAGTAAAAATTTTTCCATATATTTTATGCCTCCTTACATTTCAATGGCTACGGCATGGGCAATACCCGGGATACTCTCTTTTTGTTGATATGACAGCGGTGATAACAATGCCCCGGTAGCCACAATTAAGATCCGGTGTAATTCACCCTTGCGCATTCGGTTTAGAAAATGCCCGTAAGTAACCGTCGCCGAACAGGCGCAACCACTGGCTCCTGAAAATACCGGTTGATCTTGGTTATAGATTAACAGACCGCAATCGGTAAAACGGCCTTGCGGGATTTTCACCCCATGATTATTCAATATTTCATTGGCAATCCGATGTCCGACCCGTCCCAGATCCCCGGTGGCAATCAAATCATAATAAGCAGGATCTCGCCCCAGATCCCGGAAATGAGCTTCAATGGTATCAATCGCTGCCGGAGCCATGGCGCTGCCCATGTTTAACGGATCGGATATTCCCATATCAACAATCCGGCCAATCGTAGCCGCGGTTACCCGGGGTCCATCCCCTTCGGGGACGAGTATCGCCGCTCCGGCCCCGGTAACAGTCCATTGGGCACTAGGAGGCTTTTGAACGCCATATTCGGTGGGATAGCGGTATTGTTTCTCAGCGGCGCTATTATGACTGGAGGTGGCAGTCAGAGCATTTTTGGCAAAACCGGTATCAACCAGCAATGCCGCCAAAGCCAACCCCTCCATTGAACTGGAACAGGCGCCATAAAGTCCTAAAAATGGGATTCCCAAAGTCCGAGCCGCAAAACTACTGGAGATAATCTGATTCATCAGATCCCCGCACAGCAAGAATTGAATATCGGTTTTTCTCAGTCCGGCTTTTCTAATTGCTATTTCACAAACCTGTTCCAATAATTCTTTTTCTGCTTTTTCAAAACTGTCTTGACCTAACCAGATATCCTTAAAAAGCATATCAAAATCTTGCGCCAAAGCTCCTTCAGCTTCAAAAGGGCCCCCCACAGCGGCAGAAACTTTGATTAACGGCCTAGAATCATAGACCCACGTTTGATTTCCTTGCAGCATGTATATCCCACCTAAATTCCTTCTTTGTTGGTCAATATCCGGTTTAGTATTCATAAAACCAATTCAATTCATTCGGTTAAAAAAGCAACTTTAACGACATATTCCCTTTTAGCAAGCATCGGGAGAATATCCAAGCCTCACCACCGCCCTTACTTTGGCATATATTACATAAACTTAATTAAACATTTAGTTGCAAGGAGTGAATCACTGTGTATCCAGTTTATCCTTATGCCGGGTTAGAACGGAGATGCGAGGACATTCCGGTTACCTTTCCCCCGCAACATCAAGCGGTGCAACCCGGATTAGAATATGAAATGAATCCCCGGCCTATTTTTGACTATCAAGGCTATCGGGGCAGCGGCAAACTTGAAGGAAAAGTAGCGATTATTACGGGCGGCGACAGTGGCATCGGCCGGGCGGTTGCGGTAGCTTTTGCTAAAGAAGGCGCCACTGTAGCCATTATTTATCTCTGTGAAGAAGTGGACGCCGCCGAGACCCAACATTATATCGAGCAACTGGGAGGATGCTGCCTATCTATCAAAGGAGATCTCAGGGATCCCCAATTTTCTTGCCGTGCCGTCGACCAAGTCATTAAGGCATTTAACCGGATCGATGTTTTGGTCAACAATGCCGGGGTCCAATTTCCTCAAAATAGTATCTTGGATATTTCTGAAGAACAATTGGAAAACACTTTTCGCACTAACATTTTCGCTTATTTCTACATGACCAAAGCTGTTTTACCCTATATGCGTCCCGGTTCCGCCATTATCAACACCGCATCAATCACGGCTTATCAGGGTGCGCCTTTACTGATCGACTATTCCTCCACCAAAGGAGCGATAGTCTCTTTTACCCGCTCCTTATCCCTCTCGCTTGTAAAACAAGGTATCCGAGTCAATGCCGTTGCTCCCGGTCCCATCTGGACACCGTTAATTGTGTCCAGTTATTCGGCTGAATACATTAAAACTTTCGGCTTGGAAACTCCGATGAAAAGGGCAGGACAGCCTTTTGAACTGGCTCCGACCTATGTATATCTTTCCAGTAATGATTCCCGCTTTGTATCCGGACAGGTTCTTCATGTCAATGGGGGAGTAATTACCGGGACGTGATGATGAATATATAAAAAGGAGTTGATTCAATGCAATACTCAATGGTAGCGCCCGGCGGACACCAATTGCCTCCCCTGCCTTATCCCTATAATGCGCTGGAACCGGTAATCAGTGCCGCCACCCTCAGGTTTCACCATGATAACCATCATAAATCCTATGTCGAAGGACTAAACAAAGCCGAACATAAATTAGTGGAAGCCCGTCAAAAAAGAGATTTTGCTCTAATAAAGCACTGGGAACGGGAATTGGCTTTTCATGGTTCCGGTCATATCTTGCATAGTATTTATTGGACTGTCATGTCTCCCATTGGTAGTGGAGGACAGCCCGGTTCCTTAACACAACAGTTGATAAATAGCTATTTTGGCAGCATTTCAGCATTTCAGGAACAGTTTACCCAAGCCGCGATCAATGTTGAAGCCTCCGGCTGGGCAATGCTGGTCTGGCAGCCGGCCTGGAACCGGTTGGAGTTACTCAATGCGGAAAAACATCAAAACTTGACCCAATGGGGTAACATTCCGATAGTAGTCATCGATCTGTGGGAGCATGCTTATTACCTGGATTATCAATACCGGCGCCCTGATTACATAAAATCTTGGTGGAATATTGTCAACTGGCGTGAGGTTGAAGACCGACTTGCCTTGGCATTCCAGGGGAAAATGCCGCTGACTGTTTAAATTGAACTGTTTCGTCTGCCAAAGCAGCCCAAATCTGGGCTGCTTTATTAAAATCATTAATAAAGAATATCACTCTCCCACTTACCTTTTCATGCTATTTTCAGATTTCTTGGTTATACTGATATTAAATTTTTGAATATACCAGGTGACTAGTCAATGAAATATCTTATTGTCAATGCAGACGATTACGGGTTGAATGAAAATATCAATCGAGGAATTATCCGCGCTTACTCTGAAGGAATTGTCACCAGTACATCAATTTTAGCCAATGGGGAAGCCTTTCTCTCCGGAGTGGAGGCCCTAAAGGAAAACCCCGGACTTGGAGTGGGGGTTCATTTAACTTTGGTAAACGGCCATCCGCTGAGTCCTGTTGCGGAAATACCATCGCTGCTAAACAAGGACGGCGACTTTATGGCTGATTATCATCAATTTTTCAGCCACTTTTTACGAGGGAAAATCAAGCCGGCAGAGATTTATGCGGAGTGGGCAAAACAGATTTTATATGTCAAAAATCAAGGTATCAAGATCACTCATTTAGATAGTCATCAACATTTACACATTTTTCCGGGTATCAACAATATTGTGGTTACCCTCGCCACCGAATTCGATATTCACAAAGTTCGCTTACCTGCTGAAAATATATTTTTCGGTGAGACCTTGCCTTCCCTCAGCCGCTCATTCGCGCGTGACATGCTCACCGGGATCAGTGCTATGTCAAAATTTAATTTTCATAAAAAGCACTTAATTACGCCTAACCATTTTTATGGAATGCTCTGGGGCGGACACTTAAACGAAAACCGTTTAACAACCATTATCCGGCAATTGCCTTCGGGAATTTCCGAAATCATGACTCACCCCGGAACCAATAATCAGGCTTTGGAAGCAAAATTTGCCTGGGGTTACAATTGGACGGAAGAGTTAACTGCTTTAACCTCTGTCAAATTACGGGATCTGGTCCAACAATTGAATGTCCAGTTAATCAATTATCAAGATCTCATGATGTAACGGAACTTACTTTCGGTTTGTTAGGAGCTGTTACCGAAAATAATGAAAAATTACCCTAAAATTTTATTTTTATTGCTGCTAGTCAGCTTCTATCTGTTTTTTGCTTTTAATAGCTATTTATGCATCACCGATACGGTGGAGTCCAATTATGCTCTAACCGCCAAAGAAATGACGCTTTCAAGCAATTGGCTGTCACCCCAAATCTACGGCAAGTATTGGTATGACAAGCCGATCTTCTTTTATTGGCAAACGGCGGCCGCTTTTAAACTATTTGGGTTTAGCGAGTTTGCCGCTCGCTTCTTCCCTGCCCTAATGGGAATACTTTCAATTTTACTGATGTTCTGGTTTAGTAAAAAATTATCTCCTGCCAATTCAATGGGACTGATTAGCGGCTTGATTTTAGCTACCTGTTTTGAATTTTGGGGCATTGCCAAAATGGTCATTACCGATATGACACTATTTTTCTTTTTTAACGGGGCTCTTGCTTGCTTTTTCTTGGCTTATCGCGGAGAGGCAAAACAAAAAAATTATTATTATCTATTCTACCTTTTTTGCGGTTTCGCTACCTTAACCAAAGGTCCTATTGGCTTCCTGCTTCCAGGCTTAATTATACTGCTCTTTTTAGGGTGGTCGAAAAATTGGTCCGAATTAAAAAACATGCGCCTATTGCCGGGTATCATTCTTTTTTTAGTCACTGCAATACCCTGGTATTATATGATGTATCTTAAACACGGTCGGGATTTTCTGATGAATTTTTTCGGAGTTCACAATTATCTGCGGGCTACTGTCGCGGAACACCCCCGCGATAATGTCTTTTATTACTATTTTACCATTTTATTACTGGGCTTTTTCCCGTGGATTGCTTTTTTACCGCAAACTATCAAAAACTGGTGGTCAACCACAAAAACCTGGAAAAACCCTGATCCCGAAACCAAATTTCTAATCCTTTGGATAGCCATTGTTTTTCTTTTCTTTCAGTTGATTGCAACCAAGTATATTACCTATACTTTTCCGATTCTCTTTCCCCTTGCATTATTAACGGCAAAGTTTTGGGTCACCAACCAAAAAGCGGCGACTCAAGGATCGGCTTCGGCTGCTAGTCTTTGCTGGTCATTGGTTTACATCACGTTATTTAGCCTTTGCCTATTGGGGGTAGTTCAATTCACCTCCCATCATATTGATTATCCGTTGGGAAATTTGCTGTTGCTTTTGTCGGTTATAATATTAGGCTATGGTTGCTGCTTCTATTTAATATATAAAGGAGATACTCAAAGATTATTTATTATGCTGCTGGCCACTACCTTATTGTTTAATGGTTTGGTGACAAAAAATATATTGCTGCCATTATCCCAATTCAAATCGGCCAAAGAACTTGCATTCGCCATAAAAGATGCTTATCGGCCCGGTGATTTACTCATCTCTTACGGAGAATATCCGACATCGGCGGTATTTTATTCCGGCAAGAAAATCTTTGATTTAACCAATCAAGATCGCACAACCAATTCAGGGTCGCCTAAATTAAGTTGGGCCAGCAAACGTGTAATGCCCACCATCACAATGGCAGATATTGAGAACCAACGAAACAGTAACGTTCGAGTTTTAGTTGTTTTGTTAAAAGGCAGTTATCCCGAATTCTTGCACAGTTATCCTATTTATCACTGGCGCATCATTAAAAAAACGTCCCAAGATTATTTATTAGCCAAAATCCAATAGTTATCGGGAGGAGGAAACCATGAAACAACGAATTTCGATTGTTGTCCCGGTTTTCAATGAGGAAAAGGTTATTGATGCTTTTTATCAAGAAATGTTTAAATCGCTCAAACTTTTACCCTATGATTATGAACTGTTATTTGTGGATGACGGCTCCACCGATGCCACCCCCATGATTTTAGATCGGATAACTAACGCTAATCCAAAGGTGCGGGCTTTTATTCTGTCTAAAAATTTTGGCCACCAATTTGCTTTAACCTGCGGCTTGGATCACGCCGATGGTGATGCAGTGATTACTATGGATGGCGATATGCAACACCCCCCTGCAATGTTACCCGAATTAATTGCCAAGTGGGAAGCAGGCTTTGAGATCGTTCAAACCATCCGCCTCAATACCATCGGCGTATCATGGTTTAAAAGATTTACCTCCAATATATTTTATAAAATTATTAATGCCGTTTCCCAGGTAGAGATCAAGGAGGGTATGTCGGATTTCCGTTTAATGGATCGCAAAGTGGTTGAAAGTTTTCGGAAGTTTAGGGAGAGAACTAGGTTTATCAGGGGATTAATGGGGTTAATCGGTTACAAACAAGCCACAATTGAATTTGTGGCGCCAAAGCGCTTGGCTGGCCAATCAAAATTTTCTCTTAAAAAAATGTGGTATTTTGCCTTAGACGGCATCACTTCCTTTTCCAATTTTCCTTTGCGTCTTTCGCTTTATGTCGGTTTACTCACTGCATTAACCAGTTTTATTCTAACATTGCATATTTTATATGTAAAAATTTTTACAAATGAAGCGATACCGGGCTGGGCCACACTTGGCGCTGGAGTTTTTTTCTTTATCGGCATCCAGTTCATCTTTTTCGGCATCATTGGCGAGTACGTCGCCAGAATCTTTGATGAAATAAAACAAAGGCCTTTATATTTTATCAAGGCCGAGCTTCGAAGCGATACGCTTGGCGCAGCTCATCAACCAAACAAGCTTTATAACATTAATAAACAATAATTCACCGCTCTCGTTATCTTATTCCATTTCTTCAGCTTTTGCCCTTTGAATTACTTCTTGGTAATCATCAATATAAATTTGGATATCTTCCGATGATATAACCTTTCGGGAAGATTTTTTTAAAAAACGTTGAATGTCCCGAATATAAATCTCATAATCTCTCCGTAAAATTTCATCGAGAGTCAAATCCTTTAAAATTTTTAATTCCTGGATAATCTTTGATAATTCATAGATACCATCTGATTGTGAAATATTGATTTCTGTCATGTGCATCGTTCATTCACCACCATAATTGATTTTTATCAATTCGTGTAATAATTTTACATTTATGTCATTGACCTAATTATAACTGATTTATTACTCGTTGTTAATAATCAAAAATAATACCAAATTTTATATCACCGGCTTAAATTAGGTATAAGAATTACCTAACATAATAAAGTATCCATACCAGAAATAAACACCTCATCCATAAGAATGCCTGGAAAATGAAAATCAGCAGCCATTTAATTATGGCTGCTGATTTCTGCCAATTAATTTGGAAAAAGTTTTTTTAGGGCATCCTGATAATTGTTGGTCGCTAATTTTTTAAGCACATTTTTAATGTGAGAACGGACCGTGTATACCGAAATATTTAAGCGGGCTGATATATCATTAGGTTTAAATCCTTGGTTCAGCAAACTAAAAACATTTTTTTCAGTGCTGGTAAGATCCCCGAGGCGAAATTCTTTAGCCCGGTCTTGAATGGTTTTCATCATCAGATTGGGTACCGGATTTTCATAAAAATATCGGATGGTTTGCGGCAGTACATTTAAATAGGTTTTGGGGATATAAGAATAACCCCCCTGTAAAAAAGCATCATACATTGTATTGGGATTTTCATTGTTGGTTAAAAAGATCGCCTGAAAATCCCGTTCTTTTTTTAAAGCGTTATACACAATAAAACCATCTTCAGCGGTTCGGTCCAGTTGTAAATCAATAATGGCAAATTCATATTCCAGAATTTTACCCAATTGAATTGCTTGCTCAACTCTTTCGGCAATACCGACCACCAAGAATTCCGGATCTAAATTCAATTGATGTGTAATTAAATTCTGCCACGATGATTCATCTTCAATAATCAAAATTCGAATATGCCTGTCCATATTGGCCTCCCATCCGTATATTTAATTCAGTAATTCTTGCGGCAATTTCTTAACAAATCCCACTAATCGCATATAGGCAAAAACTTTCTTGATATAAGCCTCATCAATTGGAGCCCACTCAAAATCCAATTGTCGTAAGGCGGCAATCGTAAACCGGAAATCGACCGTAACGGCGGAAGTATTATAGTTCAACTTACCCTTTTGTAAATCAGGTACCAGGCCTAGTAGAGTATCAAAATTATTTATGTGTGATAACCGGTCCTGAAGATACTTGTAAAAACTATTATCGCTAACAATATCGACTTTATAACCCATTTCAAGCAGTATTTTTGTTACATTGTTTATTTTAATGAAATTGTGATTCAGCAAATGAAATGTTTTACCGCTACTTTCCTCTACCTGAAGAAGTTTTACTATCGCCCTGCTGCACAAATCCACCGGAGTAAACTCAAGATCTTTTTTAGCCCACGATTTTGGAATCTTCGAAATCTCAATGATAGATTTGAGTATTTGGTAAAATTTATTATCCCGGATGTTGATTTGAAAAACTCCATCCGTCTGTCTGCCGGTGAGGTTACCTACCCTGATGATTGTTGCCTTGAAACCATCCTGAATATGCCGGGAAATTATTTTTTCAGCTTCAAATTTACTTTCCACATAACAATTTCCACCGAGATTCTGGCCGATATCCAGGCTGTCTTCGTTAAAATATAAATTTTCCTGCCCCTGCTTGGCATAATCTCCGGCGATACTGGTGGTAGATATGTGAAACAACGATTTATTCTTGCTAAACTGTAGGATATTTTGGACGCCCAGAATATTTATTCGTTGGAACTCTTGCGAATCGCCATAATGTTTAACCAAAGCAGCTGTGTGAACCACGGTGTCGATCTTCTGCCGGAGTTCCCCATATTCCTCTTCCGGCAAACCAAACTTCGGAGAAGCAATATCACCGTTCACCACCACAACCCGCTGGTTTAGAGTCCACTGATGAATCTGCGGAAAATAAAACTTTATGATTTCATATAGGCGGGATTTGGCGTTCTCCGGACTGACACCGCGGACTAAAGCATAAATACGGATGTCATTTTGCTGCAATAGTTCAAAAAGGATATGGCTTCCCAAAAAACCGGTAACACCGGTTAATAATAGATTGTTAACTGTCCTGGGAGTGTCCAGTTTAACAGGAGTAACCAATTGCCTATGGACAGGTTCTATACTCGATTTCGAAATAGCGCAACTTTCCTGGGATTCCACAGATTTCTCCTCCTGCCTGCGAGTGATGAGTAATGCGGCCAGGTCTTTGATATTGTTATGCCGGTAAAAATCTTGGACGGTAAGGTTCCATTGCTCGTTATAACTCATGGTTAAAATTCGGATAATTGCCAGCGAATCGCCGCCGATTTCAAAAAAATTATCCATAGTCCCGATTTGAGTATTTCCTAATACTTCTTGCCAGTAAGCTGCCAATTTCTTTTCTACTTCATTTTCCGGCGGCATATACTTGATTTTCGGTTCATTTACCGGAGCGGGCAGGGCTTTCTGATCAATTTTACCGTTTGGCGTCAGCGGCAACTTATCTAAAAATACAAAATGGGACGGGATCATATAATCGGGCAGATTTTTGGCTAGAAATCCTTTGAGATCCGCTATAGCAGGCCTTTCAGTCGAAACAACATAGGCGCATAAAAATTTATTCTTGGCTTCATCTTCACCGGCCATAACCACTGTTTCAGTAACAGCCGGATGATTTAACAGTTGAAACTCAATCTCGCCAAGTTCGATACGAAAACCGCGAATCTTGACTTGGTTATCAATTCTTTCGATAAATTGCAAATTACCGTCAGCGTTCCATTTTACCAAATCGCCGGTCCAGTATAATCGTCCCTCAATACCCGACACATAAACAAATTTACTCGCGGTCAGCTCCGGATTGGCTACATATCCCCGAGCCAGTCCCGCTCCTCCCAGATATAATTCCCCCGGAATCCCGACAGGCAGCAAATTAAAGTCCGGACTCAACACATAGCACTGACAATTGTCAATCGGTTTACCGATGAGTATCTCCCGGTCTTCAGGGGAAAATTGATAAACCGTTGAACAAACGCTATTCTCAGTCGGACCGTATTCATTATATAACTTCACCAGAGGCAGTTTTTGAAAATGTTTCTTCACCAAATTCAGATGAAAATTCTCACCGGCCACTGTGACGCTGGATAAACGAGTTAAGCCGGAAGCAATCTCATCCAGCATTGCATGATAAAATAACGGAGTAACTAAAAAATGGGTTACCTGGTGCCGGGTGATCAGTTCCCTCAAGTACATTAATTCCAGCCGTTTTTCTGGTTCGATAATTACGATTGAGGCGCCGATGCTTAAAAAAGAAAAAATATCCTCTACAGAACTGTCGAAATTATAGGGCGGAATCTGCAATAAAACATCCCCGGCAGTGAAATGGTAACAATGCATTCGCCAATAGACCGTATTTACAATCGAGCCGTGCTCGATCATAACCCCTTTCGGCTTGCCGGTGGAACCTGAAGTGTAAATGACATAAGCCAAATCATGGGGGCCACTTAGCCTATCCGGATTGGAGCTTCCTTCAATGTCCCAGGCAGCGTCGAAATTGACAATTTCCCCTTGCCAGGCGGTATTGCCAATTAAAAAATCATTGGTAAGCAGAATATCACAATGACTATCCTCTAAAATATATTTAACCCTGCCTCTGGGAAAATCGGGATCAATCGGCATATAAGCCCCGCCGGCTTTTAAAATTCCTAAAATCCCATAAAACATCTCCGGTGACCGTTTAACCAGCAGTCCAACGATGGCATTGGGTTTAATGCCTTTCTTCCGGAGCATCCAGGCAATTTGATTGGCTTTGCGGTTTAACTCTCCATAAGTTATCCGCTCTTCTAGAAATATTAAAGCGATGTTGTCCGGGTTTTGAATGGCTTGCACTTCGAAGAATTGATGAAGTAATCGGTCGGGTGAAGATAAAGACATTGGGGATTTGTTAAATTCATAAAGCAACCGTTGCTTTTCTGCCGGAGATATCAACTCCAAGGCAGCAAGCGGTTTGGCCGGATTGTCCAAGGCGTCTTGGAGCAGATGCATCAAATGACGATGGAGGTCTTCGATTTCCGAGTCGGTAAATAGCTCGATTAAATAATCGTAGTCAACAATATACTGATCTAAATTTTCTCTATGATTGATATGGATATTTAAAGAATTAATTTGATGTCCATAAGGAAGCCAATCACTTTTCACATCATTGAACCCATCCGGATAATGATGTACTGCATTCTGATAGGTAATTGTAACATCGAATAATTCCTCGCCTGTTCTATGCTTTTGTCGGTACTCCTCAACAATTAAGTCATGGGGATAATGTGAATTAAATAAGATACTCTTCCAGTTTGATATTACATAATCTAGGTATTTTTCAAAAGATATGGCTCTATCAATTTGTAGTAGAATCGGTACCATATTTATAAAAGCACCCAAAGAATTCTTTTCTTTATAGTTTGTCCGGTTAAGGACGGTTGTTCCTATCGAAATATTTTCTTTGGAAATCGTAAGATTAATATAAATAGAAAATGCCGCTATGAATAGTACTAAAATCGAACCATTCTTATCTTGGATATACTGATTCATTCGTAAAGAAATTGCTTGAGGAACAATAACACTTTTTCGTTTGGTACGTGTGGAATATTCCCTCGGCCGATTCTTGAAATATATAAAATCGGGGATCAACATCGTTTTAGATTGCCAAAAAATCTTATGGTTTAGGTGTCGTTTTGATCCAAAGTACTCCTTTTCCACTTCAATATAATCAAAAAAAGAATGTTCTTGAATTTCGTCAACATTTTCACGGCTTTTTAAGCGTAGATAATAATCTAAAATCTTATTTCCTGTCAATATTACTGACCAAGCATCGGTAATCAAATGATGTTGTTTAAAATAAAAGACGGTTTCTCCAGGAATCTTAAAATAAGCGCCATAAAACAAATCAGAATCGATTAATGAGAATGGTTTCTTTGTCAAATCATTCAAAAGTTCAGAGAACTTTTGATAATCTTTTTCTGAGGTTAAGTCAAAAACATTCAAAGAATAATAGTGATAAGTTGCGGCATATTGTACGGGTTCCCTATCTTGGATCGTTAAATGGATTCGAAAGGCATCGTTTTTTTTATCACTAAATTAACCGCTTGTTCTAATAATTTAAAGTTAATTTCTTGCTTAAAGCGCAGAATAGCAGCAATATTATTGATACTAGTATTCGGAACAAAATTTTCAACATTCCAGATAGCTTTTTGGGCATGAGTCAAAAAATAATTTTTTTCCATTTCATTATCCCCTTTTTTTTATTCTTACTGCTTCCAATTGAATCCGTTCCATATAATCCAAAACATCCAAATATGCCAGACGATCATTTAAATTAGTCGTAATGCTAATTTTAAATACAACATAATTTTTAATGTCTTCATAAATCCTTTTGTAATCGATCTGAGTCTCAAAAATAATGGCATTATTTAAATCTTCCGGCATCAATGAAGTTTTTTTCTGATGGACCCGCAAATTGATCTCCCCCCTTTCTTTCAAATAATCTAAAACCAATCGATTCATTTTAGCTTTTCTGCTAATCTAGTTTCTTTCAATATTAATTGTAACATAACTTCCAATTAATAACATTACTAAGTACTTTTTCAAATTCTCATTAGAAATTTTGGAAAAACTTATTCCATCCATTCATCGCTAGAAAAATAAAAACCCCGGAAATTTCCAGGGCAAATTAAATAATCAATTGTTTTTCGAAAACTAGGTTTTACGGAAAACTCCTTTCGGTTTATTGAAATATCTACTACTTAATCTTAAATGGGTATTGAAATATAAAAGGCTGTGTCCTGTCCTTGGGCAGATTCAAACCAAAGGTCTCCACCGAATTTTCCCTTAATAATTGCATAGGATATATATAACCCAAGGCCGGTACCTTTCTTACCTTTGGTGGTAATCATTTCCTTAAATAATTTTGATTGGAGTTCTTCCGGGATTCCTTGACCACTATCCCGGATACAAAACACAAGTGCGGTATCCTGTTGAGTCACTTTAAATTCAATCAGTCCTTTTTTCCCTTCATAGGCCTGAATCGCATTGGAAATTAGGTTCTCCAATACTTGCACCAGATTGCTGACCTCCCCCGGTATGTCCAAATCCGGATTTACTTTTAAATCGTATTGGATGCTGCAGCCGGATTTGTTCAATTCATAATCGGTTAAGATTTCAACCCGTTTCATCAGTTCTTTTAAGGCAAAACCAGAGGCCCTTGAAGACTTCTCCGGTATAATCTGCCCTTTGATGGTGGTCAAGACGTCAGACATATAAGTACAACAGGGCGTCATTTCATTAAGCCAGGCTCCCATATCCGCGGCGATTTCACGGTGATCATCCGGGGTAACCTGCTGATCGTCAATAGATGCCTGATACTCGGCAACCAATTCTTTGATGGATGCGATACCGACCGAAAGCGACATAATCGGGGTTTTTAAGTTATGCGTAATGCCACTAATCATTTGTCCCAGAGAAACCAGGCGTTCCCGCTCCACAATCATACTTTGCTGTTTTTTAATATCCTCAATATACTTTTTTTCACGTTCCTGAACTTTGTTGAAAGCTATTGCCAGATCCCCGATCTCATCATTAGAGATTACAGCAATTTTCTTGTTCAAATCAGCTTCAGAGCCCTCCGCAATCTCCTCAAGCCCTAAGGCGATTAGAGCAATATCGTCGGCAAAAGTTTTTGCAAAATATAATAATACCAATATGACAAAAATTGATAATATCATAAAACTAATAATAATAAGGACGAAATTTCTTGGTGAACTCACTATATACTTGATACCTAAGATCCAATCCCCATTTAATCCCGGTAATTTAATGACCGCGCCTTGAAAATCCGAACCATAATAATCGTATGTGTGTCCATAATACTCAAATGCTAGCTCTTTAGTATATTTTAAGAAAAAGTCGCTTAATCTTGAATTATCGCTGGTTTTATAACTACCATCGGGTTTTATATAAAAAGTAATATCATCTTTTGTATCAGTTCTCACTTGTTTCAAGAATTGTTGAATTTCTTCCTCCCTTTGAATATGGGATACTCCTTCAAACTTCATTTGTATTTCACGTTGATAGCTTTTAAATAATGCATTGCCTTTTTCTCTGAGTAAACCTGATTGCCCTACTAGTGATATGAACAAAAATGAAAACAAGAATAATGGGAATAATTGCAATATAAATTTCAATCGCAATCCAATTCGAGTAATTTCAGGTTTCAAATTATCAAGGTAGGTATATTTAAGGACTTGCCGGAAATATTTTTTAGAAAACAAATAGGAAATTACTCCTGTAAAAGTGAGACCAACAGTTAAAAGGATAAAGAATTTCACGTCAGCACTGTTATGAAAGCCTAAGATAATAAACAGGATTCCAACCAAAGCAACCGGAATCAATATTTGCATTAAATACACAAAATGCGGGATAAGAAAGCTTTTCTGTCTTATTTTTTGAATTGCGTTAACATTATTTGACTCAAATACTTTAGTAATATAATTCCATTTACTAACATTTTTGAAAATTAATTTAAAACAAATAAAACTCAATAACATAATCAGAAGAATGATAATGACATATTGCTGGTAATACGGAATATGAGAAAACTCAATATCAAATTTAGTATTTATCGAACTAGGTGGATAGTTTAATAAAATCGGAAATAAGGGATAAAAGATCACACCCATCGCGACAATAACCAAAATGTAAGTGCAAAATATATTCAAATTGGGTTGCTTTTGCTTCCTAAACCTAAAAATGTTCAATGTAACAACACTCACTTTACAATAATAAAAAATGTCTTGCCGCACAACATATAATTATCCAAATTTTATATAAATTCCTGCTTTGTGCGAAAGGTTTCCCACTATTTTACATTCTCAAGGTTAAAAAGAAAAGATTTATCAAAGTCAATGGATACTCACTCTGGATTTTACCAGAAATAACTGCATGAATATAAATAGCATGACAATTATGCATAGGAATTCATAATTTGACACATTTTAACAACGGAAATTTAATAAAGGAGCTATGAATAATGAACAAACTTCTCTTATTACCCATCCTAGTTCTTGTCCTACTGTTTAGTATAGCGGCAGATGCTTTGGCTGCAGACACAGCCAATCTTTATGTTGACACCATGTTTTATGGCAGAGTCGATGGGGACCGTATCGGGGATGGTGATGCCCAGGAAATCTATGTGGGAATCCAAGTACCGAGCAATAAATTTAAACTTAATTTCGAACTCCAAACTGGATCCTGGGACCAAGATCCTGGTGACAATGATTTTGACGGTTATGAAATTAAAGGCGGATACCAGATTCTACACGTTCGCAATTGGCAGTTGTACGCGACCCTCGCCGATTACTATCGTAAATTTGATTCTGATCAAACAATAAAGGGGGTCTTATTGGGAGCGGATGCGGTTTATTTTCGGCTTTCATTTTACCTTCCCGATTGATAAATCAACCCGATAATTGCCAAATTCCAATATTTGATTGAGAATTTCCGTCAGTTCCTCATGGGAAGCCACCCGGAATTCCAATAGGTAACAACCATCGCCGCTGATTCGGTCGGCTCTGACGATAGTTGCTTTTTCGGAGAGAAACTTTTAAAACCCATGTGGTTAGTACTCTTCATAAATACCGTTACAAAAGCGGTAAGCGGTTGCCCTAGTTTACTATAGTCCAGATCCACCGTATACCCTTTGATCAGACCCAGCTCTTCCATCCGGCGGATCCGGTTGCCCACCGCCTGACCGGTCAGGTGGACCATTTCCCCGATCTCCCGCCATTGAATACGGGAGTTGTTTTTGATAATATCTATAATCGCCTTATCGGTGGTATCAAGCAACAGTTATTCTCCTTTCATTCATCCTGAAAGCAAAGTCCTTCAAAAAATTTCTCGGAGCAATCGCCATCTGCTCTATAATAAGTATAACAAATCAATCAAAATAGGAGAATGAAATTATGAAAATTCAATTGTTGCGTCATGCCACTTGTTTGATATCCTATCAGGGCAAAAAAATACTGCTCGACCCCATGTTAAGTCCTGCCGGAGCACTGGAAGCGATCCCGCATGTACCGAACCCGGCCTACAATCCGCTAGTGGAGCTGCCGGCAAATATTAACCTCAGCGATTTATTGGCTAATCTTAACGCGATTTTGGTTACCCACACCCATCGGGATCATTTTGACAATGTAGCCTTAGAGATACTGCCGAAGGAAATCCCCTTATTCTGTCAACCTGCAGATAGCGATAAAATCAAAACCGCCGGTTTTTTGGCGATCTGTCCTGTTATGGAGAGCCATATTTGGAGCGGTATTTCCATCCACCGTACCGCCGGAGAGCATGGGACCGGGGAAATCGGCAAAAATATGGGGCCGGTATCGGGCTATGTATTGAAGTCTTCCGATGAACCAACCCTCTATATTACCGGTGATACGATCAGCTGCTCTGAGGTTAAACAATCATTGGAGAAATATCAGCCGGATGTCATTATTGCTTTTGCCGGAGCTGCCCAGTTTCATGAGGGCGATCCCATCACCATGACAGTTCACGATATCGCAGATTTAGCCCAAAATGCGCCCCAAGCTAAAATCATGGTTGTTCATATGGAAGCTTGGAATCACTGCCGGTTAAGCCGCAAGGAATTGATCGCCTTTTTAAAAGATAAGTCATTGGGGAACCGGGTATTGGTTCCGGAGAATGGGACCGAATTGATTCTGGAATAAATTGCTCTACCAAATTATATCCCTACCTATTAGGCCGTCACAATTCGGCTCTCTGCTTGCAGACCCAGCTTTTCTACAGCCTGCTCCCGCATTTTGAATTTCATAATTTTACCGGCGGCATTCATCGGAAATTCCTCAACAAAGTCGATGTAGCGCGGGGTTTTGTGTTTGGCCATATGGGAACGGACAAAATCCTTCAGTTCCTCGTCGGTCATGGTCTCGCTCTCCTTCAGTATCACGCAGGCCATAATCTCCTCGCCGTATTGTTTATCAGGCACCCCAATCACTTGAACATCCTTCACTTTAGGATGGGTATAAATAAAATCCTCTATTTCCTTAGGGTAAATATTCTCACCGCCACGAATGATCATGTCTTTAATCCGCCCGGTAATCTTATAATTGCCGTTTTCGTCACGCCTGGCGAGATCGCCGGTATGCAGCCAGCCATTCTCGTCTATAGCAGCAGCAGTTGCTTCCGGCATCTTATAATAACCTTTCATGATGTTATAGCCGCGCGCTACGAACTCACCATCTACATTATCAGGCAAATCCTTACCGGTTTCAGGATCGACAATCTTGCATTCCACACCGGGTAATTCACGACCGACGGTATTAACGCGTACTTCCAACGGGTCATCAACCCGGCTCTGAGTACACCCTGGTGAAGCCTCGGTCTGACCATAAACAATACTGATCTGGGTCATATTCATTTTGGCTACTACATCCTGCATCACCTTGATCGGGCAAGGGCTGCCCGCCATGATGCCGGTCCTCATCTGAGAAAAGTCGGTCTTGGGAAAATCTTCATGCTCCAGCATCGCGATAAACATGGTGGGAACTCCATGAAAACAGGTAATCTTCTCCTGATTAATACAGGCCAGTGACAGTTTAGGAGAAAAGGACGGCATCGGAGACATTGTCACACCATGAGTCATCGAAGCAGTCATGGCCAGCACCATTCCGAAGCAATGAAACATCGGTACCTGAATCATCATCCGGTCGGCGGTGGAAAGATCCATGCAATCGCCGATATTCTTGCCATTATTGACCACATTGTAATGAGTCAACATCACGCCTTTGGGAAACCCAGTGGTGCCTGAAGTATATTGCATGTTGCAGACATCGTGCCGGTTGATGGAAAGCATCCGGCGATAAACCTCTTCAACCGGAACTCTGTCCGCCAATGCGAGGGCCTCATCCCATGTCAGACAGCCGTTCTGTTTTGAATCAACCGTAATGATGTTGCGCAGGAAAGGCAATCGTTTGGCGCGAAGCGTTTTTCCGGCCTCTGTGGTTTCAAGCTCCGGACAGAGCTCTTTTATAATACCGACATAATTGGAATCCTTATAACCATCGATCATCACCAAAGTATGGGTATCCGATTGGCGGAGCAAATACTCGGCCTCATAAATCTTGTAGGCAGTATTTACTGTAACGAGAACGGCGCCGATCTTCGTGGCGGCCCAAAAAGTGATATACCATTGAGGAACATTGGTAGCCCAGATGGCAACATGGTCACCGGGTTTGACACCTAGGGCAATCAGCGAACGGGCAAAGGTATCCACATCATCCCGGAACTGGGAGTAAGTCCGGGTATAATCCAT